>Ga0256840_1000010_pt1 | contig 127497 bp, 115 predicted proteins | sample 355202metaG_FD_185969 | JGI IMG/M metagenome (GOLD analysis project Ga0256840, IMG submission 185969) | Hydrothermal vent microbial communities from Mid Atlantic Ridge, Atlantic Ocean - 355-202 | ecosystem: Environmental > Aquatic > Marine > Hydrothermal vents | place: Atlantic Ocean: Mid... | reverse complement strand
TCGTCTATCTCAAAATAATTTGATGCAGAAATGGGGATTTCTTGTAGTCCCAACTTGTTGATTTTGTTATGAATGGTCTAAGCCTATCCGCTCTTGGACTGCGTTATCAGCATTTGCTTTAGAATGATTAGGACTGCATGCTGATGCCTTGCCAAGAACAAATAGGCTTAGACTGTAGTGCGGTATTATGTCGCGAGGTTAATATTAATCTTCGATGAAATATTTGGTTTAGAGAGTATTTTTTAACTGTTCAAAGGCTTTTAATTGCAAGTTAATTTCCGCAATATCAAATAATTCAATGCTGTTGTTAAGTGTGCGAATATAAGTTTCTAGTTTATTGGAGTTGTATTCCTGATTGCATCTTTTAAGGCATTGTGCAAATTCTGAAATGTCACTTAAGTGGTTAGAGTCTGTTGCCTTTTCCCATAAGTAATGGCATTGCATATGGATGTCATTGAGTAACTTTTCTATTTGTTGTTGGCTTAAATTTTCCTCATAATCTATTTGTGCTTTAGTGGCTTTTTTTGCTGCATTAACTTTATGGGGCAAGTATTGTGCAATGAGTTTAATAAGTTGGTTTTTTTCAATGGGTTTGCGAATATAGGCATCAAAAAGAGCACTAGTTGATGCATCATTTGAGTCAAGTGTAGATGCTGTTAGAGCGATAATTGGTAATTTAGGGTCGCTTTTCTTTATGTGCTCCGTTGCTGTATAACCATCCATTTTGGGCATGCGAATATCCATCAAAATGAGATCGATATTATTGTTTTTTACCGCCTGAATTGCTTCTAAGCCATTTTCAGCCTCAACAAATTCAAGTCCTGATTGTGAAAAAATTTCTGTGATTAGAAAACGATTGTAGTTAATGTCATCGACAATGAGTATCCGTGCTTTTTTAAAGATTATCTGTTGCGTTGTTTTTTGTTTAACGAGTTTAATTTCACTGGTATCTATAGCGGCAATATCGATGCTATTTAATCGCACTGAAAAGGTGGAGCCTTTATTTATTATACTCTTGACTGAAATACTGCCATTCATTTTATTAATTAGTTTTTGGGAAATAGCCAGGCCTAACCCCGTGCCTTTGTAGAGGTTATGGTCCTGACCTTCTTGTTGTTCAAAGGGGTTGAAAATGGTGTTTAGCTGATCCTGAGCAATGCCGATTCCCGTATCTGAAATTTCAATCAATAAATCAACTTTACTGTGGTGGTCATCAACGGCAATAATTTTTGCACTCAATTTTATTGTTCCTTTATCGGTAAATTTGAGGGCATTTCCCAAAAGGTTTAACAAAACTTGCCGAAGACACTTGGGGTCTAGAATGAGGCTAGTTGGGATGGTGGAATCAATATCAATTTCAAAGGCTAAGTCTTTTTTATTAATACTCACAGAGAATAATTGGCAAATTTCATTGAATAAGTCGTGCAGGTTGACGGCTTTTGTTTGAATTTCAAATTTACCAGCTTCTATTTTTGATAAATCTAAAATATCGTTTATCAGACTTAAAAGGTTGTTCCCAGCCTGTTTTATCGTGTAAATGATTTTATTCGTTTTTTCATCATTAATGCGTTCTGCTAAGACATCAGTAAAACCAATGATAGCATTCATTGGAGTTCTAATTTCATGCGACATATTAGCTAAAAATTGACTCTTTGCTTTATTGGCTTTGTTGGCTTGTTTTTGCGCATCAACCAATTGTTGGGTAAGTTTAACGTGATTAGTAATGTCACGCCATAGGATATAGATGGCATTTTCACCCAAGTATTTTATGGGTATTTGAATCACATCTATCCAAAAGTCTGCCTTATTTTTTGAATGGGCCTTTAATTTATAACGGGCATAACCCTCATCAATGCATTTGCGTATCATGTTTTTGATTAATGTAATTGAGTTAGAACCATCGGGTTGAGTGACCTGGATTAAATCGGTTATTTTAGAATTTATGACTTCTTGTTTTGAGGTGAAGCCCAGCATGGAAATGGCGGTTTTATTGCAATCAACAAGTTGTTTATTGATTGCTATCATAATTCCATCAGGGGAATTTTCTATAAGCCTCCTAAAGGTTTCTCTTTCTTGTCTTAATTCTTGTTGAACTTTTTTTCTTTTTTTAATTTCAGTTGAAAGCACCCACGCACGTAAAATTAACAGTAACGAAATAAGCGTTAATAGCGCAAGAGTCCACAACAATAAAGGGTTTGTTTTTTTCTTTTGCCACTTAACAAAAATTTTATTCTTTATTGTTGGGCTAATATCGGTTAACGCAGCATTTAAAATACTGATTAACATGTGATTGTCTTTACTCGTTGCCATATATAAACGATTAAGTGGCATTCTTTTTGAAGACATTAAAGGCACAATATTATTCACAGATAGCTTGTTAAGGGTGTAGCTTAAGGCAGTGTACGAGTCATATAACATATCAGCCTTATTCTCCAGAACGGCAAAAATAGCCTCCGTCAATGTGTTTGTGGAGATGATTTCTAAATTAGGATAATATTGGTTAAGTTGTTTTGCATAGGAAAAGTCTTTTGGAATCGCCACACGTAAAGTGGTTAAGTCATCTATAGGGGTCGTTTCTATGTCATCCCGTATAAAAAAATAGTTGAAAACATCGTAATAAGGTTGTGTAAAAATAAGAAATTCTTCTCTTTGTGAGGATTTATTCAAAATAGGTAATAAATCGATTTCTCCGTTCTTAATTTTTGTTAAATTGTTATTCCATTGGTCAATTTCCACATCGAAAATTAGCCCTGTTTTTTGCGATATCAACTCAAGAATATCGTGACTTATGCCCTTGTGTTGCAAGGTGTTATTTGGTTTTTTTTCAACAAAGTCAAAAGGCGACCAATCCAGTCCTCCTGCTGTTTTGATTGTTGGGTGTTGCTTTATCCATTGCAATTGGGCGTGAGTGAGTTCTGTTGTGGTATAGCCATTTGAGTAATGCAATACCAAAAACAAATAGAGGCTAAGCTTGAATAATTTGAGCCACTTCATCTAGGTTTTCAATTAAAATTTCTACTAACATAGGGTCAAAGTGTTTGCCTTTTTCTCTTTTGATATAACTGACAGATTCTTCAATAGTCCAGGCCTTTTTATAGCTTCTTTTGTGGGTGAGTGCATCAAATACATCGGCAAGGGCGACAATACGACCAAATACATGTATTTCCTCTCTGGCAAGACCCTGTGGATAACCCGAGCCATCCCACTTTTCATGGTGTTGGGATGCGATAATTGCCGCCCCTTTTATGAACTTTCTATTCGAATGCTTTAAGAATCGACTCGCTAGGGTGGTGTGAGTCATCATTATTTTTCTTTGTTCTGAATCGAGTGAGTTGGAAGAATGTAAAATATCTAATGGTATGGCAATCTTACCAATGTCATGCATTGGAGCTGCGTGGTAAATAATATTCTCTTCTTCTTGAGAAATGCTGGGATGGTATTTGGCTAATAACTGAGACAGTCTAGCAACCCTTTTAAGGTGCAGTCCTGTTTCATCTGAGGTCACTTCCATAAGTTCGGTTAAAATGGCAATCATTTCTTTTTGATTCATTTCAATTTCTGAACTCAATCGACTTTCCTTGTTTATCAGCTCTGTTTCAAGGGATAGGTTTTTCTGCTTTAACTTTAGTCTTGCTGTATAGAGTTGTAATTGAGTGTTTACCCTCGCTAAGAGCTCTTCAGCATGAAAGGGTTTAGAGATATAATCGTTGCCTCCAACTTTAAAGGCTTTACTTATTGCATCAATATCCGTGCGCGCGGTTAAAAATATGATGGGAATATCTTTAATTCTGTTGTCTTCTTTGATTAATCGACAGACTTCAAAGCCATCAAGTTCTGGCATCATAACATCGAGAAGTATAAGGTCGTAGTGATTTTTTTTGATTAATTCAATCGCCTCTTTGCCATTGAGTGCAAAAGAAAAGTCATAGCTCATTTCTTTCAAAATATTCATCACTACTTGAATGTTTTCAGAAATGTCATCGACTATTAATATTTGATAGTTTAATTGCATTTTAAATGGTTTAAGTTAGTAAGCTATTTCTATTGAGGTAATTTGAACTCTAAAACAACAAAAGTTAACCTCCACTATCTTATATATTAGCATAAATTACTACTCAAGTGAACTTTTAAAATGGAAGTGACAAACTGTCGTCTACTGCTAAAATTTGAGTTCTAAATTCTTCTTTAATGTTTTCTAATGCTTCTTCATTGTCTGCATCAAAGCGTAAAACCAAACAAGGGGTTGTATTTGAACATCTGATCAAACCCCACCCATCGGCAAAATCTGCTCTTATGCCATCAATTGTTGTGATGTTAGCATCAGGAAATTGCGCTGCTTTCTGAAACTTTTCCATAAAGGTATAATTTTCTCCTTCCTGAGTATGGCACTTAAGTTCTGGCGTGCTAACACTGTTGGGCAATTCTGCAAATATTTCATCTGCTAGACGCTCTTGGTGGTCAATTATTTCGAGTAATCGAGCGGCAGCATAAATACCATCGTCAAAGCCGAACCAGCGCTCATTGAAGAAGAAATGCCCGCTCATTTCACCAGCAAGAGCGGCATTGGTTTCTTTTATTTTGGCTTTGATAAAAGAATGTCCTGTTTTCCAAATGATTGGTAATCCACCATTTTTAACGATTTCTTTGGGTAAGTGCCCCGTGCATTTTACATCGAAGACAATACTGGCACCCGGTTGACGAGTTAAAACATCTTGAGCATAAAGCATAAGAACTCTATCAGGGTAGATGATTTCTCCTTTATTGGTAACAACACCAAGGCGATCAGCATCTCCATCAAAGGCAATGCCTAAATCTGCACCTGTTGCCTTAACTGTTGTAATAAGGTCTGCAAGATTTTCTGGAACACTGGGGTCAGGGTGATGATTAGGGAAACTGCCATCAACTTCACAATGGAGTTGTATGACTTCACACCCAATCTCTTCGAGTAATTGTGGGCCAATTTCTCCACCGATTCCGTTGCCACTGTCAACGACAATTTTTAATTCGTTTTCGAGTTGAATATCGGATGAGATATAGTCTATATAATCATCAATAATATCCATTTCTTGTTCACTTCCGTCACCCGTATCAAGTTCATGGTTTATGATGGATTTATAGAGGTCCATTATTTGCTTTCCAGATAATGTTTCGCCATCCAACATAATTTTAACCCCATTGTAGTTGGGTGGATTATGACTGCCTGTAAGCATAACTCCTGAGCCTGTTCCTAAATGGTGAGTGGCAAAATAAAGCACGCCTGTTGGTACCGCGCCAATATTTATAACACTGCAACCGCTTTGAATTAATCCTTCAATTAAGGCTTGCAATAACATTTCACCTGATAATCGACCATCTCTTGCGACCACAATTTCTGTTTTTCCACGTTTAATGTTTTCTGTTCCAATAGCCTGGCCAATGAGTCTGATTGCGTCCGTGGTGAGTGTTTCATCAACAATGCCTCTAATGTCATAGGCTCTAAAAATTGATCTGTCTATTTCAATTTCTTTATCTTGTGTTTTGTCAATCTTCATTGCATCTTCATTGTGTTTTTCTATCGTTTCTTCAATAGTTTGTGGGCTATTTATTTCGGCAATGTGAACGTATTTGTTTTGTTCTTTGCGTTTTAGTTTTTGTTGTTTTATTTTCTTGATAGTCAGTAAGCTCACACCAGCTAATAAAAGAAGTGAGGAGAGTAAACCAATTATTGCTGATAAGGTGGTTATGCCTCTAAATAGGAAAAAAGGAGGAGCATAAGCCGATTCAACACTAAAGTAACTGTCGGATATGGCGGTAGAATTAAGTGGTGATAAATTTTTTGCATTCTTTACACCCCAAGTTTTTAAGTTGACAAGACTATAGCTGCCTGATTTTTGAATGAGTTCAATCTTGCCTTCAGTTAATTTTTTATTAGCTAAACCTTTAAATAGAATTTGCGCTGGTAAGCTGATAACCAGGTATTTATCGGTTGTGTTGTCTATGATATAGACATAATTAAGGTATTGATCTTTTCGCCCAAACAAGTGTATTTCAGCTATTGGATTACTCTTGTCTTTTTTGGTTTTCTTGAGCATGTCTAAGGTGGCATAATTAATACCTGGAAAATCTTGAGGTTCTATAGATTTTAAATCTTGCTCCGTTATTGTGACGCGTAAGGCGTTGGGCAGTGCTTTTTTTATTTCATTGATTATTTCCGTATTATCTTTTTTGTTTATGTAAGAAAGTTGTCGCAATGCAATTTCATCAACCTCTTTTTTGCTTTTTGAAAAGTTGTTTTGGATGATGTTAATAATTTCAGAAGAAAAGTTGTTTAGTGTCGACTTTGTTTGATCCTCTTTAAATATGTTTAATAAAGTCATTGAAAAGAGAACCGTTAATACCAAGGCTATAATTATAAATATAGAGCTTAAAACAGCGCTTGTTAAATTGCTTGTAAAGTATCCTTTTTGTTTTTTGATATATGCTTTGGTCATTTTTCTTATCCTTGAGGGGTATTAATCATTTGCCAGAATGACCAAAACCACCTTCACCTCTATCAGTTTGTGTGAAAGTTTCGACAACTTTGAATTGTGCTTGAATGATGGGAACAATGACAAGTTGCGCAATTCTATCTCCTGCTTGAATGGTGTAGTCTTTTTTGCTTCTATTCCAGCACGAAACAAATAGTTCGCCTTGATAATCTGAATCAATTAATCCCACGAGGTTTCCTAAAACCAAACCATGCTTATGACCCAAGCCAGATCGGGGCAATATAATAGCAGCAAGGTTGTTGTCTTTTATGTAAATAGATATTCCTGTTGGAATGAGTTTAGTTTCATTTGCTTGGATTGTTAAAGGTTGAGTTAAACAGGCTCTTAAATCCATTCCCGCAGATCCCTTTGTTGCGTGGTGAGGCAGTCCAAATTCTTCAATAAAGGTTTTGTTAATTATTTTGATTTCTATTTCTTTCAATTCGAGTTGTTTTTGGTTAATCGCAATAATTTTAAACCATTAGTGTGGCTTTCACTAGTTCTTATGGTAAATTTCTTACAAGTACCTAAGCATTTTGCTGATATAAAATGCATTTAAAATCAGTAAAATAGGTTGTTTTGGAAGAATGACATGGGAATTAATGAATGGCCAAAATCTGAGCAACCACGAGAAAAGTTAATGCAATATGGTGTTTCTAGCTTAAGTAATGCGGAATTATTGGCTATATTTTTAAGAACAGGCATTAAAGGCAAATCTGCTATAGAGTTGGCCCAAGAGTTATTGCAATGCTTTGGAGGTATTAGTCAGATATTGGAGGCAGATTTAAAGTCATTCACCCAAGTTAAAGGAATGGGGAGTGCCAAATATTGTCAGCTTAAAGCCACAATAGAATTAGTTACCCGTCACTTCAATGGCAAGGTTGAAGAGGCGCACAGCTATAACAATCAAGAGGTCGTTACCAAGTTTTTATTGTGTCATTTTTTTAACTTTAAGCACGAAGTCTTCGCCTGCATGTTTCTTGACAATAAGAATAAGTTAATCAAGATTGAAAACTTGTTTGTTGGAACAATTAATCAAGCTCAGGTTTATCCAAGGGTTGTTGCACAATCCTGTTTGAAAAATAATGCCGCTGCCGTTATTCTTGCTCATAATCACCCTTCGGGAAATATTAAAGCAAGTCAGTCAGATATTGACATCACTAAAAAATTAATGCAGACGTTGAAATTAATTGATGTGAGGGTTTTAGATCATTTTATTATTGGAAATAATGACGTGATGTCAATGGCTCAACACGGTCTAATGTGAATCTACTTCACCGTTTTGCATGAATCAGAAACATAGTTTTACCCGACGTGAAATAGGTTTGATAAGTAGGGTTTGTGGCGATGCAGGGTTTTCATTTTATTTTATTGCATTTAATCTGTATTTTAACCTGTTATTATATTACACTACCAAATATTGGTTAGATTATAATTTCAAAGGTAAGAAAAAATAGTGACATATCAAATCAAAGCAGCGGCTTTAGTTGAAAAAGGTAAGTTTAAGCGTGCTGTAAAACTAATGACCAAATCAATTAAGAAAGATCCTGAGAATCAAAATCTTTATCGGGTTAGATTTGAGTATGGACAGTTTATCCCTTTCGATAAAATCTACCACCAAGCTGCTGAGGAGTATTTTCGGTTTTTATTAGACCGCGAAACCTCAGGCTATATTATTCATGACCATTATTCTGTTTATTTAAGTACGACTCAAGGGAGAATAGGCATTAGTGATGATTTGTTGCTTAATTTAGCTGCAATATTTGCTGGGCATGGCTTTGAAAATGACGCTGTTTATATCATTAACAGAATTATTCGACAGAAAGTCAAGCCACCTTTATTAGTCGATCCAATTGTCGCGCTTGTTAATTATTACATTGATAATGGGCAAAAGCAAAAAGCCACCCAATACGTTCAATACATGATAGATTTTTATCCAAATCACCCAATGACTCGCTACATAGTTGGTGTGTATAAACAAGCCAAAGACAAGAAATAAAAACGCCTCTTATATTTCCCAAATCGCTTTACTTAATATTGACGATTTTTGATTGGGTTTTGTTATGATTCATAAATTCTTGAACTTTTAGGACTATGCCAGCACTATCAATTTGCGCTTCTTGCAGTAAATCCTCTCTTGAGCCATGGTTCTGAAATGAATCAGGCAAGCCTAGATTTAAGATGTTAGTTGGAGATTTGAGTTGAGCTAAAACTTCATTAACGCCACTACCAGCTCCACCCTTGACGACATTGTCCTCAACCGTCACGATAAGGTCGTGTTTTTGTTGCATTTGATCTATCATGTCTTTATCTAAGGGTTTAACAAAGCGCATATTAACAACACTGGCATCCAAACTCTGGGCGGCAATTTTCGCTTCTTGTACAGTTGAGCCAAAAGCTAAAATTGCGATTTTGGAGCCTTTGGCAACAAGTTGTGCTTTGCCTATAGTCAAATTTTCCATTTTGGGAACAATGGCAACACCGGCTCCTGTCCCACGTGGATACCTAACGGCTGCTGGTGAATTGAGCATGTACCCCGTATAAAGCATTTGTCGGCATTCATTCTCATCGGCAGGTGCCATAATTGTCATGTTAGGAACACAACGCAAGAAACTTAAGTCCATACTACCTGCATGGGTTGAACCATCAGGACCGACCACACCGCCTCGATCAATGGCAAATAAGACTCCCAAGTTTTGAATGGCAACATCATGAATTAATTGGTCATAAGCCCGTTGCAGAAAGCTTGAGTAAATGGCAACCACTGGATTAATGCCTTCACACGCCATTCCTGCTGCTAATGTCACCGCGTGTTGTTCAGCAATGCCCACATCGTAATATCGTTTAGGGAACAGTTTCGAAAATTCAACCAATCCCGAACCTTCGCGCATAGCAGGAGTAATAGCAACAAGTTTATTGTCGTCACGAGCCATATCACACAACCATTGCCCAAAAACCTGAGTGTAGGTTGGCAGCGATGGTTTTTGTTTAGCCACAACGCCAACTTTTGGGTCAAAAGGGGAAACTGCATGGTATTTGATTGGGTCATTTTCAGCGGGTTTATAACCTTTACCCTTTTTGGTAATAATGTGTAAAAACTTTGGACCTTTGGTTTCTTTAATGGTTTGCAGTGTCTTAACCAGCTGATTGACATCGTGTCCGTCAATTGGACCAAAATATAAAAATCCAAGCTCTTCAAATAAGGTTGAAGGAATCAACATGCCTTTGGTGTGCTCTTCCCAACGTGACATAAATTTCCATAACCACGAATCCCGTTTCATGATGCGTTTTGAGGTTTCACGCATTTTATTATAAAAACGCCCGCTGACAATTTTCACCAACATGCGAGAAAACGCCCCAACATTGGGCGAAATTGACATCTCATTTTCATTCAACACCACTAGCATATCTGCTTCTATGTCGCCACCGTGATTTAATGCTTCAAATGCCATACCTGCAGTCATTGCTCCATCTCCAATAACAGCTATGGATTTTCGTTCTATTCCCAATTGTTTTGATGCCAGTGCCATGCCAAGAGCAGCACCAATTGAGGTGGATGAATGACCTACGCCAAAGGTGTCGTATTGGCTTTCACAGCGTTTTGGAAAAGGCGTTAGTCCCCCTTTTTTCTTAATGGTTTGAATGGAGTCTTTTCGACCAGTTAAGATTTTGTGCGGGTAAGCTTGGTGGCCGACATCCCAAACGATTCGATCATGCGGAGTGTTGTAGACATAATGCAAGGCAACAGTTAATTCAATTGTTCCCAGTCCTGAGCCAAAATGACCGCCAGATTGTGAAACGGAATCAATTAAAAACTCTCGCAATTCATCAGAAACTTGCCTGAGTTGCGACTCTTCAAGTTTTCTTAAATCTTTTGGTAAATTGATGGATTCAAGTAAGTTTATTTGTTGCTTTGTCATCTTAATAGTGATTAGTTAAGGACGTTATTATCCCTTAAATGGGTGTTTTCGTCAAAGAAACAATGGCATATCAATTAATCAAACATTAAATTGGAAGTTTTGAGAACTTAATAAACAATGAAGTGGTGGATTTGGTTTCTTTGAATTGTCGGTATCAACTGGTGTTTTTTAGGTTTGGTTTTGCTTGAGTGGGATAAATCCCACTTACCAATGATTTCTATTCAATGGGTGATGATTTAATGGAATGATTGACTTAATTATTTGAGTTTTATCTCAAATGCCGAGCCACTAATTCCGTCACTTTTGGTGTGTATTTAATGTCTTGCATGAGAATGTTTTTTTCACCACGGGTGAGTTCTTGGTACTGTCCTGGGCGGAGTTTTTTAGGTAAAAATACGCCACCATAACGAACTCTTTTTAAACGATTCACTTTGAGGTCTTGAGATTCCCATAAACGGCGAACTTCGCGGTTTCGCCCTTCTAACAATACCACATGAAACCATTGGTTTGCTTCGCCAATTCCAGCTTGTTGTATGTCATTAAAGCGGGCTTTGCCATCTTCGAGTTCGACACCACGACGTAGGTTGTCGAGTTTGATTTGGTCAACGTCTCCAAAAATTCGGCAGGCGTATTCGCGGTCAATTTTAGTGCTTGGATGCATAAGATGGTTAGCTAGATTACCGTCATTTGTAAATAAAATTAGCCCCGTTGTATTGATGTCTAATCGCCCAACATTTATCCAACGTTGTCGTTTGAGTTCGGGCAAGTTATCAAAAACTGTTGGGCGTCCTTTTTCATCTTTGCGTGTGCAAATTTCCCCCAAGGGTTTGTTGTACATGAGGATTTGCAGGTCTTGAGCTTGGGGTTCGATAACCCATTTGCGGTTTTTCCAGTTTATGATGTCCCCCTCTTCAAGTGTTTGCCCCAATTCAACTACTTTACCATTGATGTAAATTTGTGCCATTTTGATGGCTTTTTCAATTTGTCTGCGCGAGCCTAAGCCACTGCGTGCCAGTATTTTTTGGATGCGTTCTTGCTTTATTTCGGTTACGTCTTGTTGCGTTGTTTGGGCGTTTTTTTCGCCTGTGTTTTTATCTTGACTCATTCTTCTTCGCTTTTGTTTTCGTTTTTGAATTGTTGTTGGAACGCATCTTCTTTGGGTTTGGGTTCTAAGTCAAGCTCTGGCATGATAGTTTCGATATCTTTTATTTCTGCTAAGGTTGGTAAATCTTGCAAAGACTTCATGTTGAAATAATCTAAAAACTCTTTGGTGGTTCCAAACATGGCGGGTTTTCCTGGGACATCTCGATAACCTAATACTCGAATCCAGTCTCTATCCATCAAGGTGCGAATGATATAACTGCTCACGGCAACACCGCGGACTTCTTCAATTTCACCCCGAGTCACGGGTTGTCTGTAGGCAACGAGGGCAATGGTTTCTAGTAAGGCACGGGTGTATTTTTTTGGTTTTTCTTCCCAAAGTTTTGTTATCCAGGGTTGCAGATTTTGTTTTGTTTGCAAACGAAAACCACTTGCCACTTCTTTTAATTCAATGCCTCTGTCATGGAAGTCATCTGCTAGGCTTTCTAAGGCTTTGGCAATATCGGTATGCGTGAGTTCACTTTGAGCAAATATGGTCTTGAAGCGTTTAATGGTAACCGGCTCTCCGGCAGCAAGTAACACCGCTTCAATTATGTTTTTAATTTGTTTGGTTTCCATTTATTCTTCTCCTTCAGTTGCCAATGATTTAATGTAAATTTGTCCATAATTTTCTTTTTGAGTTATGTCAAGAACTTGCGCTTTAAGTAATTCAAGTACAGCCAGAAAAGTCACAACTACGCCTTGTCTGCCCTCGTGCACATTAAATAAGGATTCAAAAGTAAAAAACTTCTTTTCACGAATAACATCGAGTAAATGAGTCATTTTATCTCTTACACTTAAGGGTTCGCGTTCTATCTCGTGTGAGATTTTTAAATCAGCCCGAGCTAATACGTCCTTAAATGCCATGATAATGTCTCGCATGTCAACTTCTGGAGGTATAGCAAAGCTTTTTTTGGATTCTACGTGTGCAGATAAAACGCTATAGTCTCTGACTTCTCGAGGCAATTCATCAATATCTTGAGCTGCACTCTTAAAGCGTTCGTATTCTTGTAATCGTCGCACAAGCTCTGCACGAGGGTCTTGTTCTTCTTCGCCTTCGGCTTCAATTTTGGGCAATAACATGCGGGATTTAATTTCGGCAAGCATGGCTGCCATGACTAAGTATTCGGCAGCCAATTCAAAATTCATTTCGCCCAATAAATTGATGTACTCAATGTATTGGTTGGTAATTTCATTAATAGGTATGTCGAGGATGTTTAAATTTTGTCGGCGTATGAGGTACAACAATAAATCCAAAGGCCCTTCGAAAGCTTCAAGTATGACCTCTAAAGCATCAGGAGGGATATACAAATCTGTCGGCATTTGCGTGTAGGGCTGCCCCTCAACCAAAGCAAATGGCATTTCGGCTTGTACTGCAACTTTGTTAGCGATGTGTTTTTTTGTTGTGGGTGTATTAGACAAAATCAACCACTCCTTTGCCTTCTCGAATAATGCGAGGGCCTTCATCGAGTAGTTCAACTACCGTCGAGGGTTCTGTTGGTGTGTAACCTGAATCAATGATAAATTCAATGGCATGACCTATTTGTTCATCAATTTCAAAAGCATCCAATTCTTCTACAGGTGCATTATGAATTTCTAAAGAGGAACTCATGAATGGTTCGCCCAGTTCTGTTACCAAATCTATCACAACTTTATGGTCAGGCAACCTTACGCCTATGGACTTGCGGTGTTGGTGCTGTAATTTTTTTGGGACTCTACGTGTGGCGGGTAAGATGAAAGTATAAGCACCAGGCGTATGTGATTTGATGATTTTAAAAGAAATATTGTTTACAATAGCAAAATCGCTTATTTGCGAGATGTTTTCACAAATAATACTGTAAAAATGCAGTTTGTCGATGTGGCGAATCTTGGCAACTGTTTTGAGTGCTTGAACATTATCCATTGCCCATCCAATGGCGTAGCCTGAATCAGTTGGGTAAACAATGAGCTTTCCTTTTCTTATGGCATCGGCTGCTTGTTTAATTAAGCGGGGCTGAGGGTTTTCTGGGTGTACGTATAAAATTCGAGCCATGATTACACCTTTACAAAACGATTTTCGTCGCGATTTTTTGCCACATGCTTGGGATCCCAAACCAGACCATTCATAATCACCCATGCGCCTTCTTTAACGGTTTGAACCGCTGCTATTGCACAACCAATATTAAAAATGGCATCGGTGCTTTGAAAGCGAGCTGGGGTTAGTGCGCCTGTTAATACAATGGTTTTGCCTGGAATATTAGCTAAATAATTAGCCGTATCAACCATTGAGTCGGTTCCATGAGTGATTAAAAAGTGCTTTTCATCTGATTTTTCTATAACCTTTTTGATGAGTTCTCGATCGTCATCCGTTATATAAAGTGAATCCTTTTTCATTAAAGACATGACTTCAAAGTGAAAAGCCACTTTAAATGTATGCAACAAATCGCCAATAACTGGTGTGCCAATTTTATATTCACTGGCATCATCAAAGTACAGTTTATCAATTGTGCCACCCGTGGTTATTATTTTCAATCGCTTCATTTTAATTTATTTCATGTCAAAAAATCTATTTTATCCATAAATGCAGCAAAACCCAATTCAAATTTACATTGTTATGTTGCATAATACAGTTCTAACCATAATACCTAATAAACATGCTAAAGAAAACTTATTTTTTAATTGCATTCCTGCTGATGCCAATTCACGCTTATTCTCAAGGAGATGAAGTGATTGAAAATAAGGATGAAGAAATCGTGCCAATGAGTTTAGTGGCAACTCAAGATGTTGTGTTTGAGTTAAGGAAAAATTATGGGATTAAAGCTTCTGTCGAGTTAACGCGTGCTTTATGGCAAGTATTGCACGCGTACAGCAATCAACAACAAGCACAAATTATTTGGCAATCTGCCATTAATAAGGTAACGGATATGGACAACTCATTACCCATTGTTGTGAGTTCTTCTTATAATGCTGGCGAGGTCATGATTACTTATGTTAATGGCATGTCGGAGAAAAAATGGAATACAAACCGGCGTTTACCGCGAATTAATAAAGAAAAATTAGGTGACTTCTTGCGAATGAATGATGATTTAACAATCTATTTTAATTTGCAGCCTGTGTGGGAATTATTGTTGCAAGGAGTCGCGAAACAAAAAAACATTAATTGGTCTGAAGTTTTTCAAAAGAGTTTAAAAGTGTTTGAATTGCCAAAGCTGGTTGACAAACCTGAAGATAATCACAATCAAGTGTTAGCAGAAACTCAGCAGGACAATGATTTAAGTCCTGTGCCTTCTCTTGCTTCTACTCTTGATACCTGGATTTACAACGAAGATAGGGAACATGAATTATCTGGCTTAATGCAAAGAGTGGATTTGTTAAAAAACAAACAACTAAGTTGGGCTTTGATTCGTTTTGTTTTGGCTAAAGACAATGAACAATTTTTATCTTCTGCAATGACGTGGTTTGCCTTGGCTCAACAGTTGCTTGCTCGTCTGGATTCTTTGAGTGAAAGCGAATTAAGTTTTTATCAGAAATTTATTGAAGAAAATGACGCTTGGTTTCTCACAAAAGAACAGGACTTAATGGCTGTTGATACGCGAATCTCAGAATTGATTGAATTGAGTTTTCATCAAATTAAGCCTATTGTGCAGAATCCGCAAAACTTAACAAAGGTAAAATTAACCTCTGTCTATGAGCTTCTTTACTCTAATTTTGGTAAATACATGAGTTCTCCTTTTCGAAATAAAATTCGAAAAGATTTGGAAGTTTGTTTGAATATTAGTGAAGAATTTGCTCCTTATCCACAGGAGCCCATTGATGAAAAGCAGTTTAAAGGTTGTGTGGATGATATATATAATGCTGCCGTAAATGAGTCAACATCTCGAGAGTTGTCTGGAACATTAATCAAAGTAGAAAACACTCAAGCATTGGATCGCGCTTTAGCGTTACCTGTTTGGCAGACAATAAACATTCTTTATGCTAATCTAGCGTCAACTGAATGCCTCAAAACGAGCAAGCAACTGCCCAACCCTTTAGAATGGACTATGGCAGCAGAATCCATGTTGTGGTTTGCAGATAGGTGGCCTGCTTATATGGATAAGTATCAGCAAAAGAATAAAATTTATGAAATTATTGCTAAGGGAAGGCTATTGTTTGATGGACTGGATTGCACCAAGGACAAAAATAACGAATTATTGAATGCAGAATTCAATCGAGTGGTGCAATCGTGGAAGCAAGTCGAGACCGATATACAAAAAGTGATAGAAGAGTTTAATGCCACTTTCTTAAAACCTGGAAGTGATTTGGATTTAATCGACGATACACAAAGCAAAAGCAATTATCGGGTAGAAGGAGCCAAAATAGCAGCCTGCAACGTGCAAAGTTCTTGTGGGGTTTTGGTTGAACTCGAACCATCAAAGGCGTTGTATAATCTATTCCCCAGTTATTTGTTGATGGCGGATCAATTAAAACAAGGTCATGTAAAGCTTTGTTATGATGATGTGGGATGGGAAGACAGACGAGCAGCACCAACGCATTTAGATAACAACAATGTGGCAAATTACATGGGCAAGTTCAGCTTCTCATTAAAAGGGTTCTATAACGATCAGTTGGTATTCTCCCGTAAAATTACAGATAAGCAAGAATACAATTATATTTTTGCAGCAAATACCGAAGCAGTCTTAAATACCTATTGTCCCTTGTCCATAGTTGGCGAAAAGATTTCTACCAAATTGGCAAGAGGTACTTTTGGACTGGTTCCCAATAGACTCACGTTTCTAACGGCATCTCGTGCTAATGAAACAGATATTTTGGTTGGAAATTGGGCATCAGGAGAAGAATGGGAAAATGCGATTCTCGGTGATGATGTTGAGGTGGTTGCCGAGGATAATTTGGATGACTTGCAAGCCAAAATTGTAACGGCTTACCAACAAAAGGCAAAACAATTACAAGACATTATTTACAAAAGTTTATTAAATAAGCAAGCCAAGGCATCTGAACCTCAAAAGGGCTTGTATAATAGCTTTGCAACAATGCAACGGCACGAGAAGCTACTGTTTTCATACAATTATCTGTTGCAAATGGATAGATTAATGCAGGACGATGATTTGCACGGACTTTTCTTTGGTAGCAATAAGGTCGTTGATGCATCAACGATAAAGAATTATTTTGAAAATCAAGTGAATATTAAAGTGCTGCAAAGTGAAGTGGAACGCAATTTACAATCAAACCAAGAAAAATGGAATGCTTTGGTTAATCAAGTGTCCAACTCGCATATTCTTTCACTGCTTTATCGATTGGATTCGATTTATCCATAAAAACTGAAGGAAAACATTCGTCTTTAGGGTCTAGGCTCATTAACTAACAAAAAATATAAATTTATGAATACAATTAAACTTATTACTCTTTTTTTATTTATCAATATAGCGCAAATTAGTTTCGCTCAAGATGACGAATTACTTGACGTGGATGAGGCGTTTGCACCTAAGGTATTAAAAACAGATATTGATAGCATTACCTTGCGTATTGATATTGCTCCCAAATACTATCTCTATAAACATGCCTTCAAGTTTCCTAATGAAAACCAGAATGTGGTCTTTGGTGAAGCCCAAATTCCTGATGGCCATAAAAAAGAAGACGAATTTTTTGGAGAAGTGGAAACGTACCATAATAAAATTGATATTGTTATTCCCTATACAAATAAAGATGTGAAACGCACAACAAAGTTTAAGTTTAAATACCAAGGCTGTGCAGAAGCAGGGGTGTGTTATCCTCCGCAAACCAAGGAAGTCGAAATTAAACTGCCAATCCAACAAATAGCCACAATGCCGATAAATTCTTTAGGTTCACCTGCCAATAATGGGTTGGGGCTTAATTCTGATGATTCTGGTTGGAATGGGCAAAGTGATTCAGTCTTACCTGAAACCCAAGCTTTCAAGTTTGAGACCATTGCCTTAGATGTAAATAAATTGTCAGCTCGATTTACCATGGGTGACAATATTTATCTTTATAAGGATAAGGTTAAGTTAAAATCTTTAACCAAGGGTGTTGAAATAGGAGAAGTGAATTTTCCAAAAGGTAAAGTTAAACAAGACCCACATTTTGGTGATGTTGAAGTTTTTTATGGGCAGATGGAAGTGGATATTCCCGTGATTCGTCAGCCTGACTCGCCTAATCAATTGCAATTGCAAGCAGAGTTTCAAGGGTGCGTGGATGAAGGAATCTGTTACCCCCCTTCGTTAAGGTTGATAACGGTGGATTTACCTCCGATAAAAGCCAATAGTGCCAATAAAACTACAACTGCGACAACCGAACCAGTCAAACTTTCAGAGCAAGATCAGATACAAAATGATTTAGAACAAAACGCGTGGTGGAAAACCATTCTTCGATTCTTTGGTTTTGGTTTATTGTTGGCTTTAACTCCGTGTATTTTTCCGATGATTCCAATTTTATCTGGATTGATTATGGGACAAGGTGAAATTTCTCGCTCGCGGGCATTTATGCTTTCTTTAATTTATGTGTTAGCTATGGCATTAGCCTATACAGCAGCGGGCGTTATTGCAGGCATGCTAGGTGCAAATATTCAGGCAGTATTACAAGTAGACTGGGTAATAATTGCCTTTAGCTTGGTTTTTGTAGCCCTGGCTTTTAGTATGTTTGGTTATTACGATTTACAATTACCTGCCTCATGGCAATCAAAGTTGTCAAATGTCAGTAATAACCAAAAATCAGGTTCCTACATTGGCGTTGGAATAATGGGCTTTTTATCCGCCATTATTGTTGGTCCCTGTGTGGCTCCTCCTCTTGCTGGTGCTGTGCTCTATATTTCTAACACAGGTGATCCAGTCGTGGGTGGTTTTGCACTGTTTGCCATGTCTATTGGGATGGGTGTGCCTTTATTGTTGATTGGTGCCTCGGCTGGCAAATGGATGCCGCAATCAGGTGGTTGGATGAATGTGGTGAAATCGTTTTTCGGTATCGCTCTTATTGGTATGGCAATTTGGTTCTTGTCGCGAATTATTCCAGCTAAAGCCACGTTGCTTTTATTTGGTCTATTGGCACTATTATCTTCCATTTTTTGGTACCGTTATGCCGTTAAAAACATTAGAAAAGGCAGCAAGCTCATCTGGCTGTTCTTGGTGTTCAAAATTGCATTGATTGGCATTGGTGTTGCCGAAATTTATGGTGCCATTAAGGGCAATACGGATTTCATGCACCCTTTAACCCAAAAACAAGAGTTTGAATTTCAAAAAGTTGCAAATTTAGCAGAGTTGCAACAAATTATTTCCAGTTCAGATAAACCTGTTTTATTGGATTTTTACGCAGATTGGTGTGTTGAATGCGTGCATATGGAAGGCACAACTTACAGTGATGAACAAGTTAAAAATATGCTCAATAAATTTACTGTATTAAAGGCAGATGTCACGAAACAAAGTAAGTCTGATAAAGCTTTAATGAAAAAATTTAAAATTGTAGGTCCTCCTGCCACACTGTTCTTTGACAAGCAAGGGCAATTGATACAACAATCAAGCTTCTTTGGGTATAAAAATGCCAAAGAGTTTTTGTTGCACTTAAAAGAAATTGACTAACTTAAATATAAGAGACCTTTGCATAACTCGTGGCACGTGTTATGCAAAGGTCTCTATAACTAAATAGGGCTTATTAATAAGCCCTATTTTTATTAATAGCAATTGTTGAAAGAGTTATATAAAACTGCTTTTAGATGGAACTATTTTAATCACATCTGAGAAAATTCCAGCAGCGGTGACATCCGCTCCTGCTCCATAGCCACGAAGAACCATTGGGATGGGTTGATAGTATTGGCTATAAAATGAGATGGCATTTTCACCTTCTTTTACTGAGTAGAGGGCAGAGGATTGCGGAATTTCTTCAATTTTTACGGAGCATTCATTATTTGATACCGTGCCAATATAGCGTAACACACAGTTTTTCGCTTGGGCTTGTTGGTTTAATTTCTTAATGTTTTCATCCAAATCAGGAAGCTTTTCCATGAACTCTTTGACATTCGCTGCATCAATCAGTTCTTGGGTTAATAAGGAGTCAATTTTGACATCGCTTAATTCTAGTTTTAAACCAGATTCTCTGGCAATAATAAGAACTTTTCGGGCAATGTCCATGCCACTTAAATCATCGCGAGGATCGGGTTCTGTAAAGCCTTTATCTTTAGCTTTTATTACGGCTTGAGACAGAGGCAGTCCTTCATCAAGTTTTCCAAAAATATAAGACATTGAGCCAGATAATATCCCTTCAAATTTGACTAATTTATCGCCTGCGCGTAATAAATTTCTGAAGGTGTCAATAACGGGTAATCCAGCACCAACATTGGTTTCATAATTAAACTGTCGGTGAGAATGAACTGCGGTCTGTTTTAATTTTTTGTAGTACTCGTAGCTCAGGGTGTTGGCTTTTTTATTCGCTGCTACAATGTGATAACCTGCTTCGAAAAAGTCACAATAATCTTGTGCAATTTCAGTGGACGAGGTGCAATCAACAATAATTGGGTTAATCATATTGGATTGCTGCCTAAATGCTTTGAGTTGTTCTTTGTCAAATTCTTTTAGGTCGGTTTGTATGGATTGTTTATAATGACTAAGGTCTATGCCATTTTCATTTAATAAAGCGCCTTTTGAATTGATTATACCGCATACTTTTATGCGAATGTTTTGTTTGTTCAAATAAGCTTGTTGTTTTTGAATTTGCATTAAAAAAGCATCGCCCACAAGACCACAGCCGATAAGTATGATTTCTACTTGTTGACGCGAGTCAAAAAATAGTTGATGACAACTTCTTAATCCTCGTTTAACTCTATCTTCTTCAATCACAGCAGAAATAGAGCGTTCGTTTGACCCTTGAGCGATGGCAATAATGTTGACATTGGCAATGGCTAATGATTGGAAAAATTGTGCTGCCGTGCCACGACGTTTTTTCATGTTATCAGAAATCAAGGTGATTATTGCTAAATTATCTTTAAATGAAATGGGTTCTAGCATCTCATTTTTTAACTCAAGAGCAAAAGTATCATTAAGGCACTGTTGCGCCAGAGTTTTTGAATGCGTATCGATGCAAAAGCTAATTGAATATTCGGAAGAAGATTGAGTAATGAGTATGATACTGATATTCTTATCACTCATGGTATCAAATACCCGCGCAGCCATGCCAACCATGCCTTTCATCCCTGGACCGCTTACGGTCACCATGGTAATATTTTCAAGGCTTGAGATGGCCGTGGCAAAATTGTCAGTCTTATGAGGGTTGTGACTGATAATGGTGCCTTTTGAATCCAAATTAAAAGTGTTTCTAATCACGCATGGAATGTCCGCATGCATAAGTGGTGTAATTGTTTTGGGGTGTAAAACACTGGCGCCAAAATAAGACAATTCCATCGCCTCATAATAGCTCAGTTGGGGAACCAAATAAGCAGTGCTAACTTCCCGTGGATTGGCGTTATAAACTCCATCAACATCTGTCCAAATTTCACACCTTTGTGCCTCTAGACTTATGGCAAGCAATGCGGCAGAATAATCAGACCCATTTCGACCTAATGTGGTGGCTTTACCTGAAGGACTAGAAGAGCAAAATCCAGGCATGAGTAAGACTTCTGCGTTACTCTTTTTATAGGCAGAAAGATTTGACTTACATTGGTTAATGTCAACCTCACCACTAAATGCATTTTCAGTTGTTATGATGTGCGCGCGTGCATTTATGGTTTCAATAGTGAGTCCAAGAGAGATAAGTTGCGAATACATAAGAGAAACAGAAAGTTGCTCTCCTAAAGTGATTAACCACGCATACGTATCCTCAGGGCATTGACCTAGTAAGCTGATTCCTTGCAGTTTTGCTTGCGCTTCTTGAAATAAATAACTAATACTGGTTTGCTGTTTTTGTGCTTCAAGTCGACAAGCGCAATTAAGTTCGACCAATGTTTGATTGTGAAAATCTTCCAATAATTCGATTCTACTTTTCCAATCTCCATCAGCTATGGCGATAGAAATTATTTCAATAAGGTTGTCGGTCACTTTTCCCATGGCTGACAACACAACGGCAATCTGTGATTTTTTAGAAGCGTTAAAAATTATTTCTGCAACTGTTTCGAGCTTGCTAGCAGTGGCTAATGAAGTGCCGCCAAATTTTTTAATGTGCATTTTGTTTATTATAACTTTTCATCTCTTAAGAAGTATGGACTATAGCAAATGCAGTATTTAATCTCTATTAGAAATGACTAATATAGGTAAAATTATAAATTATATTGAAATTTTATGTATTGAACGTTGCCAGAAAGGTTGTCAAAATTTGTTGTTTGCGAACTGTCGTCAGTGTTCTTTATTTGTTGTTTTGAACCGAATGAAAAAGTTGTATTTTCAGAAAAGTGCCAATCAATTTCAAAACCCATGCGTGCTTGGTTTGATAAAAAATTGTTGTTTTCAATGACACTATCTGTAATTAAGGAAGCGCCAAATTTTTTGTTTTTTATTCCAAGTGCAAATGAACTCATGTTGACGTTGTTGGTATTAAATCCAATTAAATCCGCGCCATTTAATTTTCCGTAGTCCAAATTTATGCCAAGTTTAAATTGATTGCCTATGCCAAAATCAGAAGACAAGCCAATTTTATAACCTTTGAGTCGAGTGTTTGTATCTAATGTTGGCTGTAAAGAACGAGACGCTGACTTGTTCAAGGAGCGAGTAGGGCTGCTTTGTGAGGGAAGGTTGAAGTAATTTTTATAGTTGCCGTCTTCAAAGAGGTTAACATTTATACTAAATAGGTTTGAAAAACTCCATGCCATTTCCACTTCATCTCGAAAAGAGTTGGTCTTTTTTGAAGATAATGAGAAAAACTTATCAGGCTGAGAGGTGTGTGTTTTTATCCAACTATCGTCCTTGTTTTCTTGAAGATGGTAATTGATAAGTTGAGGGTCAATTCTTTGAAAATTAAGAGAATCTTCATCATTTGCATGGGCACTCATAGAGAATAGTGTCAATGCTAGCAACAACAGATTACAAAATAATTTCACTTTGGTTAAGCTCCTAAAACTCTAAATTTAACAGGTATTTAGAACACATTGTTCATGTAAAGTTCCCACCAATGCACTCATGTTAGCATATTACAACAAAAATTCAATTAAAAACGTGATGCAAATCTAGGATTTGGAATATTTCACTTTTTACACGCAGTTATATTGTTATACACTGGTCTCAGGTATTCATAATGAATTAATTTCATTTACCTGTTGTTTTGATAATGAGTAAATATTTTTAATGCGGCATTTGTCTTGAAAACTCTGATTAGGAATGCTAATGGAGTCAAAGTTTGAAGATAGAATACTGTCATTTGTCTGGTTAAGTCTTATGCTTGCAGAAAAATCAAGATCATTACAATAATTATATAATTCAATGAGGTAAGGCTTATTTTGCGATGCTGATAGGATAAAGTGCTCTGCATCTAGTGAGTTCCAACCACGAAAGGTAAATTGCTTGATTTTTTTGATGGGTACTAGCTTTTGTTGAGTAATGTAATTTTGGTATTTGTTTGTGATTCTGGTTGGATTATTTTTGCAGGATGTTAAAGCCAAAATAATGACCACGGTAAGTTTTATTAGAATCGATTTCATGCAAAGACTGGGTAGAGTTGTTTCTCTTGTTGTGTTTTATCTGGAAAGCTAACAAATTCCCAACAATCAGAATGCTTTAATAGTTTTCGAACTAAACCATTGTTTAATGCATGACCTGATTTGTAACCGTGAAAGGCTCCAATAACTGGTTGACCTAATTGATAAATGTCCCCAATGGCGTCTAGGATTTTATGCTTAACAAACTCATCTTCGTAGCGCAATCCATCTTGGTTTAAGACACGATAATCATCTAACACAATAGCATTATCCATGCTGCCACCAATAGCCAAGTTTTTGTCTCTAAGCATTTCTATATCACGCATAAAGCCAAAAGTACGAGCGCGTGAAATTTCTTTAATAAAAGCATTGCTTGATAAATTGATTTCTTTTGACTTTGTGTGCTCTGAGAATGCAGGATGGTTAAATTCTATATCAAATTTTAGCTTAAAACCATTAAAGGGTTCAAAGCGAGCGAACTTGTCTTCATGCTTAATTTCAACAGCTTTAGTTATTTTTATGAACTTTTTGGCCTTGTCTTGCAATAAAATCCCTGCGGATTGGATTAAAAAGACAAAGGGACCTGCGCTACCATCCATAATCGGAACTTCAGATGCGCTGAGTTCAACAATGCAATTGTCGATACCCATGCCACAAAACGCAGCCATTAAATGTTCTACTGTTGCCACTCGAACACCGTCCTTAATGAGTGTTGTAGACATGCTTGTATCTCCAACCAATTCGGCTTGGGCTTTAATGTGCTTTGGTGTATTCAGGTCGGTTCTAACAAATACAATTCCAGTGTCAATACCTGCTGGCCTTAGGGTTATATAAACCTTTTGACCTGTATGAATGCCAACTCCTGTGGCTCTTACAGTATTTTTCAGGGTTCTCTGTTTTATCATTATTCTTTTTCTGCAACTCTTAATGGGTGGAAGTTTAACACATTATCCATATATTTTGAAATAATCGTTGTAAATCAACCACTGCTTGTATTATTTCTACCACAACTATTAACATGGTTGTTAGTACCTTAAAGACCTTAATACACTCACAACGGCATAAAAATTGCAGCTTCGGAGGTGAAACTGCAATGACACTTATGTATTCCTGTTAGTCCGCCTGATTGCGTAAAAATGCAGGAATATCGAGGTAGTCTTCAGACAACATTTGGTCTTTCTCTGCTTTAATGACAGGGCTTTCTTCACTATTATTCATCTGTTGTGCTGCTGTTGCAGAACTGACCACATGAGACGAAAGTTTTGTCCGATAGGAAGGTGAAATTTCAACACGTTCTTCGGTTGGTTTAACTAGCTGTACTTTTTTCTCTCCTTTTCCATTAATACCTGTGGCTACCACAGTAACACGTAATTCACCTTCCATTTCCATATCTATTGATGTGCCGATGACCACTGTGGATGTATCTGACGTGTATTCTTCAACCATTTCGCCTATTTCTTGAATTTCTCCTAAGCTTAAATCCATTCCGCAGGTTACATTAACTAATATGCCTTTAGCACCATGCATGTCAATGTCCTCAAGCAATGGACTGTTTATGGCGAGTTCCGTTGCAACGGCAGCGCGATCATCGCCTCGACCAATGCCCGTTCCCATCATTGCCATGCCCATTTCTGACATGACCGTTTTTACATCGGCAAAATCGACATTAACCATGCCAGGATTGGTAATCAAGTCAGATATACCTTGCACTGCACCATGCAAAACATCATTGGATGCTTTAAATGCGTTTAATAAGGTGACGTCCCTATCAAAGTGTGTCAATAATTTGCCATTTGGTATGGTAATCAAAGAGTCAACACTCTCTTCTAATTCGGTAATGCCTTTTTCGGCAACCATCATTCTTCTTTTGCCCTCAAAAGGAAAAGGTTTAGTGACAACTGCAACAGTAAGAATGTTCATTTCTTTAGCAATTTGAGCAACAACGGGTGCAGCACCTGTACCCGTGCCACCGCCCATACCCGCGGTAATGAACACCATGTCGGTTCCTTCTAGAACTTCTTTTATGCGCTCTCTGTCTTCCAACGCGGCTTGACGCCCAACTTCTGGGTTGGCACCAGCTCCAAGACCTTTGGTGACATTTTGCCCTATTCTTATTATGTTTTTACATTTTGTTTTATCCAGTGCTTGCACATCAGTATTAGCACAAATAAATTCAACTCCTTGGATGTCAGCTTCAACCATTTGTTGAACGGTGTTTCCACCGCCGCCACCAAGACCGATTACTTTGATTACAGCACCGCTGCTGTCATTTTCCATTATTTCAAACATTTTATTACCTCCGAAAATGTTTAAGTGAGAACACACAATGCATTCTCTGTTAATTTAATGAATGCACTTGCATTCTCATTTTTAGTTAAAATTACCTGTAAATACATGCCACGTATTTACTTTTTTAAAATTCAGAAAAAAACCATTTTCTAAATTTGCTCAACCAATTGCCTGATTCGTTGAGGTTATTTCCACTTTGTTCGTATTGGTTGCCATAAAGAAGCAAGCCGACACCAGTTGAATGCACTGGGTTTTTAACCACTTCCTTTAACCCCGATATATTCTGTGGTGTACCAATTCTCACTGGCAGATGAAAGATTTCTTCTGCTAATTCGACGGTTCCTTCCATCTTGGATGCACCTCCTGTTAAAACGATTCCTGCGGCTATTAATTCTGCATAACCGCTTCGTTGTAATTCGGCTTGAACCAATGTAAAGAGCTCTTCATAGCGAGGTTCTACCACTTCAGCTAATGTTTGTCTTGCCAGTCTTCTGGGTGCTCTATCGCCTACACTGGGAACTGAAATAGTTTCTTCAGCAGATGCCAATTGACGTAAAGCACAAGCGTATTTTAATTTTATTTCTTCTGCATATTGTGTTGGTGTTCGCATAGCCACAGCAATATCATTTGTGACTTGATCACCAGCTATGGGGATGGCTGATGCATGTCTTATGGCTCCATGGGTAAATACAGCAATGTCAGTAGTGCCTGCACCAATGTCGACTAAACAAACACCTAATTCTTTTTCATCATCAGTAAGTACTGCTGCTGATGACGCTAATTGTTCTACAATTAATTGATCTATATTGAGCCCACAACGTGCCACACATTTTGAGATGTTCTGTGCTGCCGAATCCGAACCTGTTATTAAATGAACCCTGGCTTCTAATCTAACTCCAGACATGCCAATTGGGTGTCTGATACCATCTTGACCATCAATAACATATTCTTGTGGTAAAACATGCAACACACGTTGGTCAGCTGGGATTGCAACAGCTTTTGCAGCATCCAATACTTTATCGACATCACTTGCAGTGACCTCTTTGTCTTTAATTGCCACTATTCCATGTGAATTAATGCTGCGAATATGCGAACCTGCAATGCCAGCATAAACTGATTTTATTTCACAGCCTGCCATGAGTTCTGCTTCTTCAATGGCTCGACGTATGGATTGCACTGTTGATTCTATATCAACCACAACACCTCGCTTTAATCCCCTAGACGGAGAGGATCCAATTCCGACGACTTCTAGTGAATCGTCTTTGTGTTGTTCTCCCACAATAGCAACTATCTTAGAGGTGCCAATATCTAATCCAACGACTAAAGAGTTGTCTGTTTTTTTAACCATTCGAGTTTCCGTATTCCTGTATTTTGGTGAATTCAAGTTTCGTGTTATCACTGTTATTTATTTTTTTATAGACCTTTTGCCATTTGACTGCATAGCCATTGGTGTATCGTAAATCTACATAGCTTGGCAAAGTTTCATTAGTCTTGAGCAATGATTCCCAGGTTTCTGCCAGTCGAACTAATTTGGCATCTTGGTAATCCGAGCCAACAATGAGGTTGATGCCATTATTTAATACCAAGTTCCAACTGCCTATGGTGCTTATTTCACAAGAGACAATATCAAAGCCTATGTTTTTAATAATGTCATTAAAGCGCATGTACTTATTCCACACAATTTTCGAGTTTGCCGTTTTGCTATTAAAGTGTGGCAATGAGGATAAGTCTTCTAAGCTATCTACCTCAAAAATATCACCGTTGCTGTTGAGTAGTTTTAGTTCATTCCACACAGCAACAGCTTTATGCTCTTTGAGCCTAATTCGCAATGTATCTGGCCATTTTTTGTTAACGCTAACTTCTTTAACCCAAGGGATTTGTAGTAAGTTGTCGCGAATTTCATTGGCATTTAATTTGAAGAACGAACGCTGTTTATTGGCTGCAACGGTTATTCGTATTTGTTCTGAATTAACTCGTTTAAATTCCGCATCAATAACGACATTGGATATCTCCCAATGCTCAGATTTAATCATTCCAGACATAAATGCTGCCATTAATAAAAAGGTAAATGAAATCATTAGCATGGATAATTTTGCTCCTTTAGTCATTTTTCACCTCTGTAAAAGCCGTTGATAAAATGTTAAGAACCAATTGATTAAAACTCCATCCAATGGCATTTGCGGCTTTTGGGACGAGACTTGTTTGCGTCATTCCTGGAGTGGTATTCGCTTCTAAGAACCAATGCTTGCCTTGTTTGTCAACCATGAAGTCTATGCGAGCCCAGCCTTTTAAATGCAGCGCCTTAAAGGCTTTAAGTGCATCCTGTTTTAATGCATCTTCTAGCTTGTTGTCGTAACCGCTTGGACAAAAATATTCTGTTTGTGTGCTGTTGTATTTTGCTTCATAATCATATAAATCAACACCTGGGTTTATACGAATGACGGGTAAGGATTTTCCTTTAACGATAGCAACTGTGCATTCACTGCCTTTGATATAATCTTCGATAAGAATTGAATCAACAAGTTTTAAAGCCTTACGGGCGCACGTTTTTAATTCAATCTCGTTATCGGCATAAAACAACCCAACACTCGAACCCTCTTGTGTTGGTTTGACTATCCAAGGTCCTGGATTGTGGATTTGTATTTGTGCAATGTTAGTAATGACCTGTGAATTTGGTGTTCTTATGCCATGGGCTTGTACTATAGTTTTTGCAACACTTTTGTCCCAACTCAAAACTGCACCTTTCAAGCCACAACCTGTATAGGCAATACCAACTGAAGACAAGAATCCTGCCAATTCACCATTTTCTCCAGCTTCCCCATGAAGAATATTGAAAACTGCATCAAATGATTTTAAATCACACTTTAGCAGTTCTTCAATGCCATCAAGCTTGATGACCTTAATGGATTGTGCTGATAAGGCATTGGCAACGGCAAGTCCTGAGCGTAACGAAACTTCTCTTTCCGCTGATTTACCACCCATAATGACAGCAACAGTTAATTTTGAAAGAGGTTTGCTAAACATGAGCTTCTCCCTTATCTTTCAAACCTTTATTTTCCTCTATTGTCTTGCTGATACTTCCGATACTGCCAGCACCGACAAATAACACTAAATCATCGTGTTGGATAATGTCATTTAAATCGGCGATTAAATTATTAATATCAGCAATGTAAATCGGATCAATTTTTCCACGAGTTCGAATACTGCGACTTAAATCTGCAGCACTAAATCCAGAAATAGCTTCTTCGCCTGCCGCATAGACATCAGTGATGATAAGGGCATCAGCATGATTCAGGCTTTCTGTAAACTCATCAAATAAATCACGCGTGCGAGAATAACGATGCGGTTGAAAAACAACAACAAGTCGGTTATTCCATCCTCCGCGGCAGGCATTTATAGCCGCAGTCAGTTCGGTTGGGTGGTGGGCATAATCATCAACTAAGGTGAAAGTGCCCGCTTTGCAATACATATTGGGGATTAAATTAAATCGACGTCCAATACCAGCAAATTCCCTCAGACCTTGTTTAATTTGCTTGGATGTAACCCCTAATTCTAAACCAATAGCTATGGCAGCCAATGCATTTTGAACATTGTGTAAACCTGGTAAATTAATCTTGACACGGCGAACGATTACTTCATCATTTTTGAGTACGTCAAATGACATGTTCTGTTTGTGGTGTTCAATATTAGCGGCTCGAATCATTGCTCCATCATTTAAACCATAAGTGATTGTGGGTCTGACCAGTGATGCAGCCAGTTCAGCAACGTGTTCATCATCTACACAAAGAATCGCAACGCCATAAAAGGGTAGGTGATGTAAGAAATTTTCAAAGGCTTTTTTTAATTGTGAAAACTGGCCGCCAAAAGTTTGCATGTGATCGGCATCAATATTGGTAACAACAGCTAAAATTGGTTGTAATAATTGAAATGACCCATCGCTTTCATCGGCTTCTGCCACCAAATATTCACTGGTGCCAAGCCCTGCATTTGTTCCCGCTGAATTTAATAAACCACCGATAACAAAAGTTGGGTCAAGCTGACCTGCGGCTAGAACACTGGCAACCAATGAGGTTGTGGTGGTTTTTCCGTGCGTACCAGCAACGGCTATGCCAATTTTAAAGCGCATAAGTTCAGCAAGCATTTCTGCACGCGATAATATGGATTTTGACTTCTCTCGTGCAGCCATCAATTCGGGGTTGTTTTCTTTTATGGCAGAAGAAATGACCACTACTTTAGTGTTGATAATGTTTTCTGCTGTGTGACCGATAAAGACCTTAATTCCCATAGCGCGTAGACGGGCAACGACTTCGCCATCTTGTATGTCAGAGCCAGTTACTTCAAAACCTAAATTATGGAGTACCTCGGCGATACCACTCATGCCACTGCCGCCAATTCCAATCATGTGAATGGCTTTCATGCGATTAACAAAACGGTTGTTAGGGGTTAAATGACTCATGCAATCATCTCCAAACAAATTTTGGCTACTTTTAAAGCGCTTTGTGGTTTGTGTAGCGATTGAGAATTCTGTGCCATGGATTTACGCAACTCCTTGTCATTGACTAAGGTGTCTATATTTTTTCTTAACTTTTCTATTGGGTCGTTTTCTTGCCAAATATAGCCTGCCTTGTTGTCAACGATGTTTTGTGCATTGGAGGTTTGGTGGTCATCAACAGCATGTGGATAAGGCACAAAAATAGCCGGTAAACCACAGGCATTAATTTCGGCAATGGTTAATGCTCCGGCTCTGGCAATGACAAAATCAGCCCAAGTGTATATCTCAGGCATGTTGTCAATAAATTCCAATACCTCAACATTTTGACTGTCTTGGTAACAACTTATTGTCTTTTCGAAATTGTTTTTTCCGCATTGGTGTTTGACAGCGATTTTTGCTGATGACAACAAGGGATTGAGTAATTCAGGTATGCGAGTGTTTAAACTCATGGCACCTAAAGAACCACCGACGATAAAAACATTGATTGTTTTTGATTCTTTTTTTTCTGACTGACATTTTTCAATCTCTTGACGAACTGGGTTTCCTACCCATTGCGAATTATATAGCCCATTTAAGTTAAAACCAGTGAGTACTTTTTTAGCCCATTTAGCTAAGTAACGATTAGTCATGCCAAATTTACTGTTTTGTTCGTGCACAAGTAATGGAATTTTTTTAAATTTTGCAGCTAATCCACCTGGACCTGCTACATAGCCACCCATGCTGATAACCGCTTTGACGTTCTGATTTTTAAAATACTTGCCGGCTATTCTCGTAGCACCCAATAATTTAAAAGGCATGCTTATAAGGCCTTTTAAGCCTTTTCCTCGTAAGCCCTTTATTGCTAATAATTTTATTGGGATGTTGTGTTCAGTGACAATGTGTTCTTCCATGCCATCTATAGCCCCAAGCCAAACCACCTTATGTCCCATTTGAATAAGTTCATTGGCAACTGCGATTCCAGGAAAAATATGCCCACCTGTGCCACCTGCCATAATAGCAACAGTTATGCTTTTATTCGTCATAACTCTTGCTCCTGGTATTTTCGAATGGCTTTGATGTTGTGCATGCGGTTTTCGTAACTTACTCGCATGACGATGGCAAGGCTTAGCAGATTCATTAAAATTGCGGAACCACCAGATGATATAAAGGGCAGGGTTAAACCTTTTGTCGGTAACAAGCCTAAATTAACACCCATGCTTAAAAATGCTTGCAATGCTATCCATACGGCAATGCCTGAACAGGCAAATGAAGCAAACTCTTTGCCATTGTTAAAAGCTTCTTTTGAAATAGCAAAAATTCGCATAATAAAAATTAGATATATGGCGATAAGAAACAACACACCGATAAAGCCCATTTCTTCTGCATAGACAGAAAATATAAAGTCAGTGTGAGCTTCGGGTAGGTAAAATAATTTTTGCACGCTACCACCAATGCCATTGCCTGAAAATTTACCGCTGCCAATAGCAATAAGTGCTTGAACTAATTGGAAACCACCATCAAAGGGGTCAGCCCAAGGGTTTTGAAAACTAATTAAGCGTTGCACGCGATAAGGTTCTGCGATGGCAATAAGTGCCATTGAAGAGGTTGAAATTACACCGAGAATAGTTAAGTCTCTGTATCGAGCCCCTGCGATATAAACCATAAATAAGGTGATGACTAATAATAATACAGCCGAGCCAAAATCAGGTTGCAAAAGTAATAAAGCCGCTAACATAACTGCAATTAAAAGGGGCTTTATCACGCCAAAAAATTTATTCTGAACGCCTTGTTTATGGCGGACAATATAGCCTGCCAGATACACAATCATAGCAAGCTTCACGGCTTCAACCACTTGGAATCGGGTAAAACCAAAATTAATCCAGCGTTGTGCACCATTGATTTTGACGCCAATTCCTGGTACTAATACTAAAATTAATAAAATAATGGCAAAGACAATTAAAACGCGACTTAATTTTTGCATCCAGTCCATTTTCATGGCAAGTATTACGGTACTCAACACCATGCCAATGAATATAAACACAACATGACGTTTGAGGTAATAAAAGGCATCGTGGTTGTATTTTTCAGCAATGGCAAAGGAAGAGGAAGCCACCATGATGATGCCGATAGCAATCAAGCAACTGGCTGAAACCATCAGCCAGAAGTCAACACCAACTATAAAATAGCTGTTTGAAGTTGTTTTGCTTGCTTGTTTAGAAGTTAATTTCATTTTATCTAATTTTCAATGTTGCCAAACCAATCAGTACCGATATCAAAGCCATAATCCAAAACCTAACGACCACTTTGGGTTCTGGCCAACCTTTGAGTTCAAAATGGTGGTGTATGGGAGCCATTTTAAAGATTCTTTTGCCACGGAGCTTAAACGAACCCACTTGCAAAATAACCGAAACCGTTTCCATTACAAAAACACCGCTCATGATGAAAAATACCAGTTCTTGTCGTGTAATAATGGCAACTATTCCTAAAGCCCCGCCCAATGATAGGGCGCCAACATCGCCCATAAACATTTCTGCAGGGTAGGTGTTAAACCACAAGAAGCCCAGTCCAGCACCCACAATAGCGGCACAAAATATTGCGAGTTCTCCTGCCTCAGCAATATGCGGAATAAATAAATAGTGTGAAAAAACCGTGTGTCCTGTTAAATAAGCAATTATGCCCAAGGCAGAGGCGACTAATATTACTGGCATAATAACCAAGCCATCCAAACCATCAGTTAAATTTACCGCATTGGATGAACCAACCATAACAAAATAACCTAAAGGTATAACTAACCATCCTAAAGACCAATTCAAGTCCTTAACAAAAGGAATAACCATTTGTGTTGTTAAACTATCATCACCAAAATAGTACAGGTATAAAACGGCGCTGCCACCAAATAAAGACTGCAATAAATATTTCCATTTCGCCGATAAACCAGCGGAGTCCTTGAGGATTAATTTACGGTAATCATCCAACCATCCCACCAAACCAAAGCCAAAGAGAACATACATGCAAACCCATACATAGTTGACACTGAGGTCAGACCATAAAAAAGTCGCCAGTAAAATGGCGAAAATAATTAGAGCCCCGCCCATAGTTGGCGTACCTTGCTTGGATAAATGGGATTCTGGACCGAGAGAACGAACATTTTGACCGATTTGTTTTTGTTGCAATTTGCGAATAAACCAAGGGCCAAGCATCAAAGAGAAAACCAAAGCGGTGAGTGCCGCCATAATGGCTCTAAAGCTTTGATAAGAAAAGAGATTTAACCAGCTATGGTTGTCCTGAAATTGTTGGGCTAACCATAAAATCATGCAGCTTTCTCCGAATTGATGAGTGTTTCTATGAGGTTTTCGAGTTTCATGCTCCGTGAGCCTTTGACTAAAATAGTGCCTAAAGAGCTCCAATTCTTATGCATGAAATCCGACAGCAACTTAATGGAGTCAAAATGTTTACCCTGACTACCGTAAGCAGAAGCAGCGTAGTTGGAATCAATACCGATAGTTAATAAGCGAGAAATATCTTTTTGTTTTGCATAACTGCCAATTTCACGGTGTAAATTTTCCGACTCCTCGCCTAATTCTGCCATGTTGCCTAAAACAAGCGTTGTGGGGGAGTCGTAACTGGCCAATACATCTATAGCGGCTTTTACCGATTGAGGGTTGGCGTTGTAACAATCATTAATTAAGGTGTTTCCATTATATTCACCAAGATTTTCTAAGCGCCCCTTCGCTGGCAAAAAGTCTTCTAGCCCTGTGAGTATATCTGTCGCTTTTATCTTACATGATTGCGCAATGGCGCTGGCGCAAGCGGCATTAATCTGATTGTGTTTTCCTGCAATGGGCAGATTAATTTCTTGAATTGTGTCAATCGAGACATCTGCGTGTGCAGATTCACCAAAACTTATGACCTTACTGATTGTGTTTTTGTTCCAAATGGCAAAATGCTCATCGTCAATAGGCAATACGGCATAATCTTCTTTTCCTAAGGTCGATAGGATTTGCCCTTTTTCACTAACAATGTTTTCAAAGGAACCAAAACGACCAATGTGAGCAGGTGATACATTGGTTATTACTGCGGTATGAATATCTACTAGTGAAACCAACCATGAAATGTCGCCTAGTTTTGCTGCACCCATTTCAACAATAGCGTACTTATCCTTTGCATTGATTTGGCATAAGGTTAAAGGCACACCAATTTCATTGTTGAGATTTCCCTTTGTGGCAGAACATTGGTTTGACACAGATAAGATGGAGTGAATCATGTTTTTAACGGTTGTTTTACCATTGGAGCCTGTGATAGCAATAATTTTTGTTTGGCATTGTTTTGCCCAATTTTTGGCTAAAATTGATAGGGCTTTTAAACTGTCCTCGACAATCAATTGTGGACTATTTATATCCTGGGAGCTGCTGACTGCTACGGCAACAGCACCATTGTCAATGGCTTGTTGGCAATAGTCTTCGCCGTTGAAGTTTTCACCTTTTAAAGCGATAAATAATTTCCCAGCACAATCGCTACGGGAGTCAGTGCTGACTCCTCTGAATTGGATGGGTTTTCCAATTAAAGTGCCTCCAGTTATGGATGTGGCTTGATGAAGGTTCATGCAAATCATGCGCATTCCTCCATTTTTTGCTGCAATAAGCCTTGAGTAACCGCTGCATCATCAAATTCTATGTATTGACCGTTGATTAATTGATAGGGTTCGTGCCCTTTTCCTGCGATGAGAATTAGGTCTTCAGGATGTGCGTGAGTAATGGCATAGGCAATCGCCGCTTTTCGATCATGAATAACAATCGGTTTAGTGTTCATTCCCACTAGTATGTCTTGAGCAATCGCAACGTTGTCTTCATAACGTGGGTTATCATCCGTAACAATCACATTATCGGCCAGTGTTTCGGCAATGTGTCCCATCTGGGGTCGCTTGCCTTTATCGCGATTGCCTCCACAACCAAAAACACACCAAATTTGGCGAGCGTTATGGCGCTTGAGTGCCAATAGAACCTGCTTTAATGCATCGGGTGTGTGTGCATAGTCCACAATAACTAAAGGCGAATTTTTAAGGGCTTGGACGCAATTCATTCTTCCTGGAACAGGTTGAAATTCTGAAATTAATGGAATTATTTTTTCCATCAAAAATCCCTGTTGCAGCAAAGTGCCGATAACAAGCAATAGATTTTCAACATTAAAATGACCCAGTAATTCAGTTGAAACGGGATAGCTAGCATTTTGCCAATGCAAAGTAAAATGAATGCCTTTGGGTGTCAGTTGAATGCCATCGACCCTTAAATCAGCATCGCCATCTCTAATGCTGTAACTTAACGGGTTGTTGGTTAAATTTTTTAGCCATTTATTGCCGTATTCGTCATCGCTATTGATGATAGAAAAGCGACTTTTATGCTGTATAAACAGTTTTTTCTTGGCATTTGCATAATCTTCCATTGTTCGGTGAAAATCCAAATGATCTCGACTGATGTTGGTAAAGCAGTTGCCGATAAGTTGGCATGCATTGAGTCGCCCTAAATCCAAGCCATGCGAAGAGGCTTCCAAACTTACATGGGTGATGCCTTGGTTAACAAATTCAGCCAACATTTTTTGCAAAGAAAGTGCATTGGGTGTTGTGTTTGGTTGTTCTTGCATTTTATCCAGCGTACCAAAGCCTAGAGTGCCAATATATGCACCTTTTATGCCAAGTTCTTTCCAGGCTTGCAACATCAGCCAAGCACTGGATGTTTTGCCATTGGTGCCTGTTATGGCAACAATTTTTAGCTTGCTTGAAGGTTGATTGTAAAATTGTGAAGCGGCCTCACCTAATTTATCAGCCAAATTTTCAATTTCAATAACAGTAATGGACAAAGCTTGTTGGCGCGCTTTGGGTTGTGCTTTGTCTTTATCAACAGATTCTGCCAAAATAGCAGAAGCACCCGCTCTTTGTGCTTGATAGGCAAAGTCAATGCCATGATTTTCAGTGCCGTTTAATGCAATAAAAATTTGCCCAGGCTTTATTTTTCGGCTGTCTAAACATAATCCCGTTACTTTGATACCCAAGTCTTGAGACTCTATGCCAAACCATGTTAGTACTGTGCTTAAATCTTTACTCATGATTCACCACTAACTGGTTTTGATTTAGGGCATCAATTTGGATTTTTGATGGCGATATATTCAGCAACCTTAGGCTATTTTCCATAATATTTTTAAACACGGGTGCAGCCACATCTCCGCCACCATATTTTTCTCCTTTAGGATCGGTAATGCTCACTGCAATCACTAACCTGGGGTTTTCGGCAGGTGCAAAGCCAACAAAACTGGCAATGTAGTTATCCGTGTAACCTCCTTTGGCAGCAATTCGGGCCGTGCCCGTTTTTCCTGCAATGGTATAGTTTTCAATCATGGCTTTGTGACCCGTGTTATATTCACTGACAACTGTTGTTAACATTTTTGTTACTAGTTGCGCAATTTTTGGGTCAATAATGGCTTTGTCATCATTAACAACGTCTTTAATGTAAGTGGGTGCCCGCAAACGACCTTGATTGGCGATAGCGGCATAAGCAGTTGCCAATTGTAAAGTTGTCACTGAAAATCCATAGCCATAAGCTATTGTTGCTTGTTTAGAATGACTCCATCTCTTGTAATCGGGTAAATTGCCACTTGATTCCCCAATAATTTCACTGTGAGTGTTGGATCCAAATCCGAACAAATGAAGTGTGTCCCACATGATGTTTTTAGTTAAGCTTAGTGAAATTTTAGCCGCACCAACATTGCTGGATTTGTTTAACAAGGTTTCCAAGTTGATTTTGCCCAAGTCACGGTGATCGCGAATTTTGAAGCCGTCGACTTCAAAAACACCAGGGCTGGTGTCGATAATGCTATTTTCATCGTATTGCCCACTGAGCAATCCAGCAATAACGGTAAAGGGTTTGATAACTGAGCCAGGCTCATAAATGTCTTGTAAAGCCCGATTGCGCATACCACTTAATGATTTTTTTGAAATCTTGTTTGGGTTGTAAGAGGGTTGAGAAACCATGGCTAAGACTTGACCTGTTGGTATGTCTATAATAACAGCGGCACCTTTTGCTGCTTTATGTTGGTATACGGCAGTTTTTAATTCTTTATAGGCAATGTATTGTAATCTTCTATCAATGCTCAAGTGCACATCACTTCCGGGTTGTGCGGGAATGACCTCTTTGATGTCTTTGATAATGTGCCCAAATCGATCTTGCATGACTTTCTTACGACCTGATGTGCCAGCCAAGTGTTTGTCATAGGTGCTTTCAATGCCTTCTTTACCTATGTCGTTAGCATCGGTAAAACCAATAAGCTGAGAAATAATTTCGCCCGCAGGATAGAATCGTTTATATTCTTTTCTAAATTCTACACCTGGAATGTTCAAGCCTTTTAAATCTTCAGCATCTTGTGGTGGAATCCTTCTTTTAATGTAAATGAATTTTTTATTTTGTTTGTCGATTATTAAGTTTTTAAGTTTTTCCGAATCAAGGTTAAGTGACTCAGCGAGTTGTAAAACTCTGGGCATTTGATCAATTAATTTGTCAGGTTGTATGCCAATTGAGACCATTGGGGTGCTAATTGCCAATGGCTCGCCGTTACGATCAAAGATAGTGCCACGCGGAACAAGTAAGTCAATTTCTTTGATTTGGCGCATATTGCCTTGTTTGGCGTAAAACTCTTTACCTTTAATTTGAATAGCAAAAGCCCTTACCGCAATAATAACAAAGCAGAGCAATAAAAAAGCACCAACAATAGACATGCGCATATTGATATTCACGTTTTTACTCTTTTTAGATTTAATGGCTTTCTTTTTTATCATCTTTTTATGCTTAAAATCTGTTCTTTTTCTGGCAATTTCATGCCTAACTGTTTTTTAGCTTGGGCAACGATTGCACTGTTATTGACGTAAGTAGATTGCTCTATTTGTAATCGACCCCAATCAGCATTTAAATCACTTTCTTCATTGAGCAGCTCTTGCAGTGCAACAAATTGATTCCTGCTTTTATGTTGCAAGTAAATATAATTAACCGTGACAACCAAAGTTAAAGCCAACAAAGTTAGGGTTATTAGGAGTTGCGTGGATTTCATAATTTCTCTGCAACTCGCATAATGGCACTGCGTGCTCTTGGGTTTAGTTCTAATTCATTTTGTGAAGCTTTAATCGCTTTGCCAATGAGTTTAATCTGTGCTTCACTTGTTTGTTCTATTGGCATGCGCTTATCAAACTTGCCAGTACTGGCTTGTTTTTTGAAAAAACGTTTTACTATTCTGTCTTCTAATGAGTGGAAACTGATAATGACTAGCCTGCCGCCCTTATTTAAGCTTTTTAATGCGATGGGTAAGACGTTGTTAATTTGTTCCAGCTCTCTATTAATATGTATTCTTATTGCTTGAAAAGAACGCGTAGCAGGGTGTTTTTTACTGTATTTGTTAATCTTTGCAATAATGCCAACCAGTTCCGATGTTTTTTCTAAAGGTTTGACATCTTCTCTATAGATGACAATTTCTTTGGCAATTTTAGTTGCATTTTTTTCTTCGCCGTAACGCCATAAGACTTTAGAAATTTCTTTCCAGTCGGCTTGATTTAACCATTGGGCAGCTGTTTGTCCACTGCTAGAATCCATTCTCATGTCTAGCGGGCCATCGTCATTAAAACTAAAACCTCTTTCTCTTTGATCCAGTTGAGGAGATGAAACACCAAAGTCAAACAGTATTCCATCAACTTTGTTATTAAAATTTTTACCTATCATTTTATCTAAATCATCAAAAGGCCCATGTTCAACCAATATATTAGAGTTTTCATTGGCTAAAATATTTGCCACCTGTATGGCTTGCGGGTCTAAATCTATAACCAACAACTTGGCTTTGTTTGATAAGTCGTTTAATATTTTTTTGCTGTGACCTCCACGTCCAAAAGTGGCGTCCACATAAAGTCCGTCTTTTTTAATCTTTAATGCGGCAACAGCTTCATCCAAGAGAACGCTTTGGTGTAATGCACTCACTGTTAGAGCACCAACTGTTTTACAGCATCAGAAACATTCTCGCCAATTTCAGGAATTTGATGCCTGTCTGCTATTAATGCCTGCTCATCCCAGATTTCAAACTTGTCGCCAAGCCCGACCATCACCACTTTTTTTTCTAAACCAGTAACTTCTCTTAATGTTTTTGGCAAAAGCAATCGTGAGCCTTTGTCTGGCTCGATATGGTATGCACTGCCGACCAATCTTCTTTGTAAGGCGCGATGAGCAGGATCCCATGTGCTTAATTTCATCACTTCGTCGCGAACTTTTTCCCATTGTTCTTGCGAATAAAGCCAAAGCGAGTTATTCTCGTAGGCGTTATAAGTGAGGACAAATGTGTTTTTCCAGGCAACAGCAAGCGCTTCTCGGTATTTAACCGGAATTGCCAAACGCCCTTTAGCGTCTAAATTGATTGCTGTTTCACCATAAAACATAAGATTCGTCCCAAAATACCACTTATTACCACTAAATTGCACTTTATCGCTATTTTGGCTTAGAGTCAACCACTGTTTTTAAAAAAAATGTAATGAAATCAACGGCTTATTTAATGTCATGAATTAGGTATGTCTTCTAACATCTTGAAAAAAAAGGGAAATATTCCTCTATCTCAAATAAATGAGTAATTGTCAATTATTGTGTCTTATAAAGAATAAGGTTGCGATTCCTTATTTGTCCTTGCGCGCTATAATTGTTTACATTTCTGGGCTTTTGTCTGTGACAATTTTAGGTAAAATACAAAAATCAAATTCAACAAAGTAAAAAAACATGAATGAAGCTATTAGAAGTATTAGAAGAGCAGGAATTGAACTGAGTAAATGGGCGGGATATGCCACTGCAATGATTGATAAAATTGAATTAAATGAATTACAAACACCTCAAGACTACCACTCTTGTGAATTTGGAAAATGGTATGCTAAAGACCAGTGGAATTTATCTTCATTTAGTGAATACGCCCAGCTGGGAATTCATCATGTCAAACTTCATGAGTTGTATGAAGAGATGATGGAAATTGTTGAGAGGGAAGTCAGACCTTCGTTTTTTAAGAAAATATCAGGGTCAACTCCTAAATTATCTAAATTGGATAGAAAGTTACTGCTTAATAAATACCAAAGTTTTAAATTGGTGTCTAAACAGGCATTAACATTGTTGAAGACTTTGCGGGATAAGGTTTCGCAAAGAGGGCTTTGTGTTGCGGCATAAATTACAGGTTTCACCTTGAATATGAGTGATTCTTGTTTACTTGAGGGCTGAAATAATCCTACAAGGCAAAAATTAACCAGAGTAAAGTTGCTTTTATGAAGTTAAATTCTTGACAATATCCAAAGTCGCTTTTGAGCGGTTGAGCGTGTAAAAGTGCAAGCTTGGCGCACCGCCTTGTATTAATTGTTCGCACAGTTTAGATATAAATTCTGTGCCGAATTGTTGAATGGATTTGCGGTCATCGCCATAACTTTGTAGCTTATACTTTAACCACCGAGGCATTTCGGCACCACAAAATCCACAAAAGCGGTTAATGTTGCTGAAATTTGTGATTGGCATAATGCCAGGAATGATAGGAATATCGATACCATATTTTTGACACTCATCTAAATAAGCAAAGTATGCATCGGCATTGAAGAAAAACTGCGTGATGGCTTGATCTGCACCTGTTTCAACTTTTTGTTTAAAATACTTTAATTCGATTTCTTTTGTGTCGGATTCGGGATGAATTTCTGGATAGCAGCCGACAGTAATGTTGAATTGGTCATTAAATTCAGTTTTGATAAACTCTATTAATTCGTTAGCGTGACGAAAATAGCCCACCGAACCCATGCCTGAAGGCACGTCACCACGCAAAGCTAGGATATGATGGATGTCGTTATCCAGGTATTTTTGCAACAACACTTTTATCGAATCAGGTGTGCCACCCATGCAGGACAGGTGTGGAATGACTAAGGGTGTTTTATGTTTCTTAAGCTCTAAAACAGTATCAGTGGTCGCCTCAACAGTAGAGCCTCCTGCTCCAAAAGTGACAGAGAAAAACTCAGGATTAAGTTTGCGTAGTTTCTCCTGCGTGTTGCATAAAATGACTTTCTGTTCGTTGGTACGAGCTGGAAAAAATTCAAAACTAAATTTTACTTTTTTCATTACAATCCTCGTTCCCACGCTCTGCGTGGTAATACATAATTTCGTTCCCACGCGGAACATGGGAACGAGCATTTTTTCTCTATTAATAACGATAATGTTCAGGCTTGTAAGGACCTTCAACCGTTACACCAATGTATGCGGCTTGCTTTTCGGTAAGCGTGGTTAGCTTCACACCCACTCGGTCTAAGTGCAAGCGTGCCACTTTTTCGTCCAGTTTTTTCGGTAATACATAGACTTCGTTATTGTATTTATCACCATCGCAATACAATTCAATTTGTGCCAACACTTGGTTGGTGAATGAATTTGACATAACAAAACTAGGATGACCAGTGGCACAACCCAAGTTGATTAAACGTCCACGGGCAAGCAAAATGATTTTCTTGCCATCTGCAAAGATAACATGATCAACTTGTGGTTTGATTTCATCCCATTGGCATTTTTCTTCTAAGCCAGCAACATCTATTTCGTTATCAAAATGACCAATATTGCAAACGATGGTTTGGTCTTTCATCTTTGCCATGTGCTCAAAAGTGACGATATTGTAATTGCCTGTTGCGGTAACAACGATGTCAACTTGATCGCAAACATCATCCAAAGTGACCACACGAAAACCTTCCATAGAAGCTTGCAGGGCACAAATCGGGTCAACTTCAGTAATTAACACGCTGGCACCCAGTCCACGCAATGATTGAGCACAACCTTTGCCGACATCTCCATAGCCACAAACAACAGCGACTTTGCCTGCTATCATGACATCGGTTGCACGTTTGATGCCATCGACTAAGGACTCACGACAGCCATAAAGGTTGTCGAATTTTGATTTGGTGACTGAATCATTAACATTGATAGCAGGAAAAGGTAATTCGCCTGCTTTTGCTAATTCGTATAATCTGTGTACGCCTGTGGTTGTTTCTTCAGTCACGCCTTGAATGCCTGCTAAAGCTTTAGTGTACCAACCGTTACTGGTTGGCAAACGCTTTTTGATGGAATTATACAAACAAATTTCTTCTTCAGATTGAGGATTATCTAACACCGATGGGTCTTTTTCCGCTTTTGAACCCAGCATTAATAACATGGTTGCGTCACCACCATCATCCAAAATCATGTTAGGCGTGCCACCATCTGACCATTGCATAATGCGATGCGTGTATTCCCAATATTCGTCTAAGGTTTCGCCTTTGACGGCAAAAACAGGGATGTCTTGATCGGCAATAGCGGCAGCGGCATGGTCTTGGGTCGAATAAATGTTGCAACTTGCCCAACGCACATCCGCACCAAGTGCGCGCAAGGTTTCAATTAAAATTGCGGTTTGTACCGTCATGTGCAAAGAACCTGCAATGCGTGCACCTTTTAAAGGCTGTGCGTCTTTGTATTCCTCACGAATTTTCATTAAGCCTGGCATTTCTGTTTCGGCAATGCGAAATTCTTTGTGTCCCCAAGGAGCCAAGGAAATATCGGCGACGATGTAATCTTTGTTTGTATCTGTCATTTTATTATCTCTATTGTTTTTTGTTGATTTATAAACCTGCTGCATCGCGCAACAATTCTGCTTTATCCGTTTTTTCCCAAGTGAAGTCATTGTCTTCACGACCTAAGTGTCCGTAAGCAGCTGTTTTTTGGTAAATCGGGCGAATTAAGTCTAATCCCGTAATAATACCGTAAGGCGTTAAGTCGAAATGTTCACGAACTAACTCTTCTATTCGTGTTTCTGGTATTTTATTGGTGCCAAAGGTTGTGACGCTGATTGAAGTTGGTTTAGCAACACCAATAGCATAAGAAACTTGTACTTCGCAACGATCAGCAAGACCTGCAGCCACAATGTTTTTGGCGACATAACGTGTCGCATAAGCTGCAGAGCGGTCAACTTTTGAAGGGTCTTTACCCGAAAAAGCACCGCCACCATGACGAGCCATGCCGCCATAAGTATCCACAATAATCTTACGACCCGTTAATCCACAATCACCAACAGGTCCACCGATAACAAATTTGCCCGTTGGATTAATGTGGTATTGGGTTTTTGCATCCAACCAATGACTTGGCAATACCGGCTTAATGATTTCTTCCATTACTGCTTCACGTAAGTCCTTGAGCGAAATATCTTTGTCATGTTGGGTTGATAAAACCACCGCATCAATAGCGACGGGCTGGTTATCGACATAACGAAATGTCAATTGTGATTTAGCATCAGGACGTAACCACGATAATTTATTGGCTCGGCGAACATAAGCTTGACGTTGAACCAAACGGTGAGAATAAGTAATGGGAGCAGGCATCAAAACATCGGTTTCGTTGCTGGCATAACCAAACATCAAGCCCTGATCACCCGCACCCTGTTCTTTAGCTGTGCTTCTGTCAACGCCTTGATTAATGTCCACTGACTGTTTGCCGATTAAGGACATAACCGCACAAGTGTTTCCATCAAAACCGACATCAGAATTGTTATAACCGACATCAGTGATGACTTTGCGTACAACATCATCCAAGTCAACCCATGCTGAAGTGGTGACTTCACCTGCGATAATGGCAGTTCCTGTTTTCACCATGGTCTCACATGCTACGCGTGCAGATTTGTCTTGTTCGAGTATTGCATCGAGTACCGCATCAGATATTTGATCGGCAAGTTTGTCTGGATGTCCTTCGGATACCGATTCCGAGGTAAATAGAAAGTCACTCATTTTTATATATCTCTATATTTGAATAAAGAGATGTATTTTAATGCTAAGTTGGGCGAAAGTGTATAAAAAATCGATAACTTTAGTGAAAAATAAGCAAATACTGGTTAAAATAATCAAATATTACAAATTATGAGAACTCATGTCTGCAGTCAAAGGCACAATAATACTTCTGGTCGTTATAGCCAATACGCTATTTTGGGTGCCAATTTTAGTGCTAATTTCCTTGCTTAAATTCATCCTGCCTATTCCAGCAATAAGAAAACCGATTTCAAAAATGCTTGTTTGGATTGCCAATAACTGGATTTGGTTAAATACAAAAATTCATTTATTATTTCATGGCAATAAAATCGATTTAAAGGGCATGGAAGAGTTAGAATCTAACGATTGGTATTTGGTTATTAGTAATCATGCAGCTGCTGCGGATATTCCTATACTGCAAAATGTATTTTACAAAAAAATCCCCTTTTTAAAATTTTTCCTAAAACACGAACTTATCTATGTACCATTTTTGGGTGTGGCATGGTGGGCGCTTGATTTTCCTTTTATGCGGCGTTTTTCTGCTAGTTATTTGGCAAAAAAGCCCCATATGAAAGGCAAGGATTTAGAAGCAACCAAAAAAGCGTGCGATAAGTTTAAAGATTACCCAATTTCAGTAATAAACTTTATTGAAGGCACGCGTTTTTCAAAGCAAAAGCATAAAAAACAACATTCAAAATACAAACACTTGCTAAAGCCCAAATCGGGAGGTATCGGATTTGTCTTGGGTTCTATGGGAAATCAAATGAATTATTTACTACAAACCAGTTTAAAATATTCACCAAAACCCCCTTCGGCATGGGAATATTTGTGCGGTAAATACGATAAAGTCGAAATCATAGTGGACAAAATTAAAATCCCAAATCACTTAAAGAACAAAAATTATATTACTGATATGGAATTTAGAAAAGAATTACAGCAGTGGTTAAATGGTTTGTGGAAGAAACAAGACGTGAGGTTATCATGAGTGCAGAAAATTTATTTGATGTGGTCTTTAAAGGAAAGTTTGCCAGAGAGCTGGATAAAAATCGAGCCGTGCTGCATTTTTCAAAAGTCTTTAAATTGCCAATTGAAAAGGCAGAAAGGTTCTTTGATGGCAATCCACGGGTATTAAAAAAAGAGCAAACACTCGAGAAAGCCAATAATTTTCGGCAAGCATTAAAAAAAGCCGGTTTAAAAGTTTCTTTAGTTAAAAAGGTGAACGAAAACTTTAAAGCCGAACTCACTATGTCCGCCCCTGGGGTGATATTAGTTTCGCCTCCAGCTCCAATAGTTGCCAACATTCCAACTTCACAATTTTCATTGGATGAAGTGGGGGCACAATTTGCCAATCCTAAGCCTATAGAACCTGTTAATATTGATACATCCTCATTTACAATAGATGAAGAAGATAGAGAAATTGTTGAAAAAGAAGAAGTGCCAGAACCTGAATTTGACGTCTCAGGCATTAGCTTAGACGAAATCGGAGCCATCTTTGATGAACCTCATGAACTCCCAGAACCTCATCTCGATATTTCAGACTTATCTTTAGATGAAGTGGGTGCGACTATGGTTGAGAAAAAACCAACACCGCCAGTTGAAATTGATACCAGTGGTATAAAATTGCTCGAAGAGTGAAAGGTCACTCTGTCGGATGGGCCACGCCCATCGGCAGTATAACGGATGGCTCTGGTGGTTATTAAATTCTAACTTGATGGGCGCGCGGCCCATCCTACAAGTGCTAAGCAACAAGGAGCTTGATGTAAGAGGTGCTGAGTTATAAGGAGATTTTAAAAAACTAGAAATGTATTGTATAATTAACCCGTAATCTCATTAAATTTTAGGTATAAGGTGAATAATAGTTCAAAACCATATAAGGGTATTCCTAATGGAATATCTTTTAATCATGTTGTTCAAGCAATTCAATTTATTGATAAGAACAGTATTCCAAAAAGGAGAAACTCAACAAGGTACTTTCTAAAATTCAATGAGAAGCTTTACCCACCAAAATATACTCTTTCAACTTCTAATGTATATGCAAACAAATCTGAATGTCTACCATCATATTTTAATGTAATTCAAGCTAAGGATTTTTTGATTAGACTAGGCTTTGAAATTATAGATTTAGGAGCAGAACTAAAATCCAACTATTTACACACTGAGATAATTGAGTCTAATAACCCTGAAGGTAGAAAAATATACAAATTACATAGAAGGTTAGAAAGAGATTCAAGTATTGGTAAGTCATTAAAGAAAAAAGTAATTAAGGAAACAGGCGAATTAAAGTGCATGGCATGCAATTTCTCTTTTTTGGATTTTTATGGAGATATTGGTAATGGTTTTATTGAAGCTCATCATTTAATTCCAGTAAGTGAATTAAATGGCATTACAAAAACTAAAATAAAAGATATGGTATTGGTTTATTCAAACTGTCATCGAATGTTGCATGAAAGTAAGCCATTATTATCAACTAACCAATTAAGTGATTTAATAAGGAGGCAGCAATGACCATTAATCAAGAAATAACATTTGAAGAATATGATGAATTTAATAGAAAGGAGATTGCAGAAAAAATAATTAAATTACTGAAATCAACAATTGATGTATCGCCATTGGTTATTGATGGGGATTGGGGAACTGGAAAAACAGAATTTACTTATAAATTAATAAATCTTTTTAAAGAAGGACAAAAACCTAAAGAAGAGGTTGGTGAGCAACAAAGACAGTCTGAAAACAAAATTTATAGCTTGGTTTATATTGATGCTTATAAAGCCGATCATGCAGATGAACCATTAATGACAATTCTTTCTGCATTAATTAATGCATTTCCTGACATTAAGGAAAAAAAAGATTTAAGAAAAAAAGCAATGTCAGTTCTGAAATTTGGAACGAAGACAATTCTAAAAGGTGGGGTAAATTGGGTGTTAAGACAAGATTCAGTCGATATTGCCAATGATTTTGACGATGAAATTAAAAAGGCTTTTGATAAATCAATTGACAGAATCTTAAGCATTCATGAGAAATCAGAGGAAAAAATTAAAGCTTTAGTTGAAGTAATGGAAAAAATAACAAAAGAAAATCCTGTCATTATATTTATTGATGAACTGGATAGATGTAGACCAAACTTTGCAATAAAAATGTTAGAGAATATAAAGCATATATTTGACATTGTTAATTTAAAATTTGTCTTAGTTGCAAATTTGAATCAAATTAGGTCTTCAATTAATCATTGTTATGGCGCTTCTGTTAATTCACAAAGCTATCTAGATAAGTTTTTAGGTTTTACATTTGGTTTGCCACAAACTATACCAATGTCAAATCAAAAATGCGTATCTTGTAGTCACTTTAAAAGGTTGTTGAGAGGTAGTGAATTAAATACTACAACTTTGATTCAAGAAGATTACATTGATTTTTTTGAAAAAATCATAATAGTAAATAAGCTAACTTTAAGGCAAGTAGAAACGTTTATAAAATACCTTAATATTTACCAAGTCGTCTCAAATAATGAACTGTCAGAATCGATGGATTTTGGCATAATGATGCTAATTATTTTTGGAATATATTTATTCTGTTTTGAACCTGATTTGGTTGCAGATATTAACCATGGTGTTATTGATGCTGTGGAGTTAAATAAACTATTAGGAAAAAAGAAGCTATTTAAAATTGGAAAAGAAAATATAGACTCATATTGTGAAAATTCCGATAAAATTGCGTATGCTATATACAAAGAATCAAATAAAAACAAATCTGAATTTGGATATTTGGAAGATAATGAAGAAGAGCAGTGGAAAAGTGCTATAGGTACGATGTTTACAGGTCATTTAGGAAGAAGTCTACCTATAATTGGCTATATTGAATTTGTTATAAGAAAATTCCAATTGGGAGAGAAAAGTTAACTCAGTAGTAGGAGGAGCCATGCCCATCGGCAGTGTTTCAGTTGGTTTCGATGATTGTTGAGTTTTAAACCGATGGGCGCGGCCCATCCTACAAGTGCACAGAGTGAAGAAAGTAGTTAATTCATTCAATCTATTATAACAATCAAAAATCCCTAATAGCATTATCTCAAATCTTTGTTAAAATACCCGCAATAAAAATTTAAAGAGAACATTATGAGCGAAACAATTCACCATAAACTAATCATTATTGGTTCTGGACCTGCGGGTTATACCGCAGCCATTTATGCTGCGCGAGCAAACTTAAACCCCGTTGTTATTACAGGTATTGAACAAGGCGGGCAATTAATGACAACCACCGAAGTGGAAAATTGGCCCGGTGATCCCGATGATATGCAAGGCCCTGATTTAATGGCGCGTATGTTGAAGCATGCGGAAAAGTTTGATACGCAGATGGTGCATGACTACATTAATGAGGTGGATTTAAAGCAAAAACCTTTTATCTTAAAGGGTGATTCGGCAACTTATTCGTGCGATGCTTTGATTATCGCAACGGGTGCCAGTGCTAAATACCTCGGGCTTGAGTCTGAAGAAGCTTTCAAAGGTAAAGGCGTATCGGCTTGTGCTACGTGCGATGGGTTCTTTTACCGCGATAAAGAAGTGGCAGTTATTGGTGGTGGCAATACCGCTGTTGAAGAGGCGTTGTATTTATCCAATATCGCTTCAAAAGTTTATCTTGTACACAGACGTGATGAGTTGCGTTCTGAAAAAATTCTTATTGACCGCATCAAAGAAAAAGCCAAAAACGGTAATATTGAATTTGTTTGGAATAACAACTTAGATGAAGTGCTCGGTGATAATATGGGCGTTACGGGCATCAATGTTAAGGATAAAAATACGGGTGAAATTCGTAAAATTGATGTGCACGGTGTCTTTATCGCTATTGGACATTCGCCAAACACTAAGATTTTTGAAGGGCAATTGGAAATGAACCACGGTTACCTTAAAGTGCAAACTGGTCAAAGCGGCAACGCTACGCAAACCTCTATTGAAGGTGTTTATGCGGCTGGTGATGTTAGTGACCACATTTATCGTCAAGCCATCACTTCTGCCGGTACGGGTTGTATGGCAGCATTGGATGCGGAACGCTACTTGGATGCGCAATAAGACTTGTTGCATGAAAAAACACGACATTCATAAAATGTACCAAGAGGCTGTTCAATGTGTTGAAGCTGAAATTGATTTTGTAGAAGCCACATATAAAGCGATTCGTGGAAATGAAGCAAGGTATTTACGGGAGGATTTTTCAGGTACAGGGCAAACCTCTGGTGAGTGGGTGGATAGAAACCCACTCAATCGAGCGTGGGCAGTGGATTTTGATAAGCGTGTTCTAGACTGGGGTCGAGAGAATGTTTTGCCACATTTGCAAAATAAGGTTAGTCTTAGTTTTGTTAAAGCCGATGTTCGAGAATCAGGTATTCATGATATGGATATTGTTTTAGCCATGAACTTCAGTTATTTTTTGTTTATGGAGAGAGTTACGATGATTGATTACTTTAAATCGGTAAAAAACTCTTTAGAAGAAATGGGAGTTTTCTTTTTGGATGCTTTTGGTGGGTATGAAGCGGCAAAAGTATTAACCGAAGAACGTCAATGCGAAGGGTTTACTTATATTTGGGAGCAAGCCAGTTTCAATCCGATTAATTCACAAATGCAATGTTATATTCATTTCAAAACCGATGATGGCGTTGAATACAATAAAGCCTTTGACTATTATTGGCGTTTGTGGACATTGCCTGAGTTACAAGAAATGTTATTAGAGGCAGGTTTTTCTCAAGTAGATGTTTATTGGGAAGGAACGGATGAAAAGAGTGGCGAAGGTGATGGGGTTTTTGAGGTGTCTAAAATTGGAACGGCGGATGCTGGATGGGTGTGTTATATCGCGGCATTGCCTTAGTTTTTGGCACGGTTTTACTTGGATTCCAGGAAGGTCATTTCTTTTGTTAACCTGTGCCTGTCCGTGGTATTAAGCTCTAAGATGCGCTTAAGGCTTATAAAGCTATCGACATCTATTTTTTTCCACTTGGCTCCAATTGTTTTGTCGTCAATATGGGCTATTTCGATACTCATGCTGATGCTTGGAGAATTTGTGAGTGAAATTGTTAGGCGAAATATGTCTTTGATGTTTCCAAGCCAGTCACTTGGTTTGGTAAATAAGACTCCTTTTAATGAGATGTCAATCATTTCACATGTCCAAGCACTGCTACCAGAAAATAAAGTAGTCTTTCTTACAAAAGCCAATCGTTCAAACTGTCTGCGTTCGTGATTGAATTGTTGTTCGTGAGTCATGGAGTTTTGTAATTATTATAAACAGGATATTATAACCAAAGCAAAAAAAAATACATGATAAATTGTAAAATAATTCAAAGGATTTTATTTTGCATTAGAACGGTTATCTGATTGGCAATAAGTCTGTGAGTTCCTGAAAATCTGAAGGGTTGGGTTGTTTGAAACCTTCTGTGTTGAGTTCTACCAAAACATCATAGGCAGAGTCTTTATCTTTCATGGATAATAATACCGAATGAAATTTATCCACGACCTCCTTAGGAACGTTTGGTGAGGCAGTGAAAGTGACTCCTGGGGTTTTTTTACTCTCAATAAGAGAACTGAAATTAGGGTAAAGGTTGTACATCCAATTTGGCACAATAGCAGCTTGTGCACCGCCATCAAACACAATTTCAACACATTCTTGCCAAGAAAGTGCAGAAATGTCTTTCATTGGTGCCTCAAAAAGATCTGTAAACCATTGTTTAAAATAAATGGTCGCTAAACTTGGGCTGGGAAGCATCACTATCTTTTTGCTAACCATGAAATCCTGCACGCTTTCATCTTTTGCAGGTTCTTGCAGTGAAATAAGGTGAAATGAAAGGGGTTCAATGGTTGTGGCAAGAGCGGTGTAATTTTTAAAATTCATTCGATAAGAGGCAATATGTGGCGCATCTAAAGTGAAGTCAGGCAAGTCATCTTTTTGAGCTTGATACCAATAGGTGTAGTAGTTTTTATCGATAATGAGCTCTAAATCGTAACCTGTTTCTTTGCTCAACCAGCTTCTAAAGGGTTGGTAGATTTCCTTAGCTTGATTTATAGGATAAGAAGGTTCAATAACTAAAGTGAATTTTTTCGCAACAAGAGGCGTTGTAAAAAGTAGAGTGAAAAGAATGGTGCTAAGTGTTTTTATTTTTGTCATATTTAGGTGTGTATCATTTTATAAAGTTCCCAAATCCCGATAGTGAAAACACGATTCTAGCACAACCCCTTAGCACGCCTAGCAAATCTAAAAAATAACTTATCACCAATCAGGTGACGACGTATTTTTTAGATTTACTATACGCACTAACTGATTGCACTATAATTCGCGTTTAACTATCGGGTTTTGGGAAATTTGATTTTTCCCTCTCTTTGTTGGCTATTCATGTCTTTATTTTTTATACCACACCTTGAAATCGGATTCAATAAAAATGTGGCTTTATTGCAGTAAAATTGATAATTTAAGTCAGGTTCTTGGCATGTCATAACGACAGGTATTAAAAAATGTCAACGAGTGCTTGCGCTTGAAACTGATTAGGGGAAAAAGTAATGACAGGGGAAATCAGTTTGTAATTTTGTTCAAGTTCAGTTTTTGAATTTGATTTAACAATTTTCATGGATTTTTTAATTTTACCCAGGTATTTTAGGCGCGCAATAATCTCCTGACCTGGGTAACAGCCTTTTGTAAAGCTCATAATGTCTTTGTGTTGGTCGAGATTTACGTGTTGAGGGATGAATTTTTCTGTATTAATTTTATCAATCCATGGTAAGTTATACTGGAAAAGCTTTTGGTAAAAGTCATTGACTGTTTGCGTTAGTACTATTTTTGAAAGTTGGTCTTTAGGCAGCAGGAATGAGTTGGGTTCTGTAAGGGTAAATTTAAGGCGAAACTTGCGTAGGGTAAAAAACTGTAACAATTCAGATGCCATATTGTGAGGGCAAATGAGAAAAACAGAATTTTCATTTTTTATGCAGAGGAAAACAGATGAAATAATGCGTCCTTTTGGGTTACATAAAGCGGAGTAGTAAAGTTTGTTTTTATGAAAAGTGTCTAAATCTGAGATTAATAAGTTATTTAAAAAACCAATCACCCCATCACCTGAAAATTCAAGCAATGAACACAAAGAATTGATGGATGTTAATTTTTTAGTATTATCTTGTGTACTCATGAAAAAATACCTTACTGAATTTATGGAAATCTATTATAATTACAACTGCAAATAAATAACACGATTATTTATTATAATTGGGTGCATTTCGCTACACTCGAACCTTATAAATCTTTTAAAGGGGTTGTTAATGAACACATCAAATAGACCTTTGTCGCCGCATATTCAGGTATATAAAATGCCTTTATCTGCCAAGCTTTCCATATTTCATCGATTAACTGGCTTAGGGTTGTCCTTTGGTGCAGTTGTTTTAGTGTTTTGGTTGTTTAGCTTAGCTTATCTGTCTGAAACGGCAGTCGCACTTCATGCATTCTTTTCATCTGGTTTTGGAAAAGTTATTTTAATTGCTTTTACTTTTGCCTTTTTCTATCATTTTTGTAACGGTATTCGTCATCTTTTTTGGGACGTGGGTAAAGGGTTTGAACTGGAACAGGTTAATCGTTCTGGCGTCATTGTCATAATTGTTGCCCTTGTTTTGACAGCCATTACTTGGGTCGTAGGAGGATAATATGCAATACAGAACAGAGACAAAAAGAGTCAAAGGCTTAGGTACAGCCAAACACGGTTTTGGTCATTGGTGGATGCAACGTTTATCAGCTGTGTTAATGATTCCACTAGGGATTTGGTTTGTTGTGAGTTTAATGACAATGGAATCACTTTCTCCAGATGCGTTAATGCAATGGTTACACAATCCAATTCCGGCACTATTAATGGCATTGTGGACAATAACTGTTGTTTATCATGCAAGCTTGGGCTTGCAAGTGATTATCGAAGATTATGTCCATGGTAAAGCCATGGCACTGACTTTATTAACACTTATTAAATTTGCGATGTTTGCCATGGTTGTGGCAACATTTTTCTCATTATTCAAATTGGTTTCATAGGAAAGTATTATGTCAGAATCAAAAAATATTAAAGGCTACAAAATAATCGAACATAAGTTTGATGCAGTAGTCGTAGGAGCTGGCGGAGCTGGTTTGCGCGCAACCATGGGATTGGCGGCAGAAGGTTTATCTGTGGCTTGTGTTACAAAGGTTTTTCCAACACGTTCACACACGGTTGCTGCTCAAGGTGGCATGAGTGCATCTCTTGGTAACATGGGTAAAGACGATTGGCGTTGGCATATGTATGACACCATTAAAGGTTCGGATTGGTTGGGTGATCAAGATGCGATTGAATACATGTGTCGCGAAGCCGTACCAGCAGTAATTGAACTCGAACACCAAGGCGTACCCTTTTCACGAACAGAAGAAGGTAAAATTTACCAACGTCCTTTTGGTGGCATGACTACCGAATTTGGCAAAGGCGCACCAGCTCAACGAACTTGTGCAGCAGCCGATAGAACAGGTCATGCGATATTGCATACCTTATACCAACAATCACTTAAACACGATGCCAATTTCTTTATAGAGTACTTTGCCGTTGATTTGGTAATGGAAAATGGCGAATGCAAAGGCGTTATTGCTATTGATATGTCCGATGGCTCTGTTCATTTATTTAGAGGGCATGCCATCATCTTAGCCACAGGCGGATACGGTCGTACTTATTTCTCTTGTACCTCCGCTCATACCTGTACTGGCGATGGAAATGGCATGGTTTTACGTGCAGGTCTTGCTCTGCAAGATATGGAATTTGTCCAATTTCACCCGACAGGCATTTATGGAGCAGGTTGCTTAATAACCGAAGGTTGTCGTGGTGAAGGTGGATTCTTAACCAATAGTGAAGGTGAACGTTTTATGGAAAGATACGCGCCTTCAGCAAAAGATTTAGCCTCACGTGATGTGGTCTCTCGTGCCATGACCTTAGAAATTAACGAAGGACGTGGTGTTGGTGAAAAGGCCGATCATATTTACTTACATTTAGAGCATTTAGGTGCTGATGTAATTAATAAGCGTTTACCCGGCATTGCTGAATCAGCCGAAATATTTGCTGGTGTGGATGTCAGTAAAGAACCCATCCCAGTGATACCAACGGCTCATTATAATATGGGTGGTATTCCAACCAACTACCACGGTGAAGTGGTTAATAAAGTGGGCGATGATCCTGATAAAGTCGTTACGGGTCTTTATGCCATTGGCGAAGCAGCTTGTGTTTCGGTGCATGGAGCCAATAGACTGGGTTCAAATTCCTTACTTGATATTGTTGTTTTTGGACGTGCAGTTGCACACCGCGTAGCAGATAAAGTTAAGCCAGGAACTAAACACAAAGATTTAGCCGATGATGCGGTTGAAAAAATCATGACAGATTTTGATAAAATTCGCCAAGCAGATGGCGATAAAAGCTGTGCAGATTTGCGCTTAGAGTTGCAACAAACCATGCAAAAACACGCATTAGTGTTTAGAACGGGTGAAATCTTAAGCGAAGGTTGCGATAAAGTTTCAAAAATAGTGGAAAAATACCAAGACCTTAAATTAACTGACCGCTCGATGATTTGGAACACGGATTTAATCGAAGCATTGGAGCTACGTAACTTAATGGCTCAGGCCAAAGTGACAATCTTTGGAGCTGAAGCCCGTAAGGAATCACGTGGCGCACATGCTCGTGAAGATTTTCCAGATAGAGATGATGTTAATTGGATGAAACACACATTGAGTTATTTTGATAATAACAATGAAGTGACATTCAAATACCGTCCAGTTCACATGAATACTTTAACTGATGAATGTGAAGTTATTCCACCAGCAAAAAGGGTGTATTAAAATGGCAGAATTTAGCTTACCAAAAAACTCAAAAATCACCAAAGGCAAATACGTTAAAGCTGAGGGTGCAACCAATATTCGCAAACTAAAAGTTTACCGTTGGGATCCTGATACCGGTGAAAATCCACGTACCGATACCTACGAAATTGATATGGATAATTGCGGGCCAATGGTGCTTGATGCCTTAAATAAGGTTAAAAATGAAATTGATACCACGCTTACTTACCGCCGTTCTTGCCGAGAAGGCATTTGTGGCAGTTGTGCAATGAATATTGATGGCACCAACACTTTGGCGTGTACCAAATCAATGAAAGATTGCAACGACACCGTTGCGATTTACCCATTGCCACATATGGATGTTATCAAAGATTTAGTGCCTGATTTAACCCATTTTTACGCACAATACGCATCGGTGCAACCGTGGATGCAAACGGATTCAGTACCTTTGCCTGATGCTGAGCGTTTACAGTCAATAGAAGACCGTGAAAAGCTCGATGGATTGTATGAATGTATTTTATGTGCGTGTTGCCAAACATCGTGCCCAAGTTACTGGTGGAATGGTGATAGATACTTAGGACCTGCTGTTTTATTGCAGTCCTACCGTTTTTTAGCCGATTCACGCGATGAGTATACAGGTGAACGTTTAGAAGACTTAGAAGATCCATTTAAGGTATTCAGGTGTCATACCATTATGAGCTGTACCAATACCTGTCCTAAAGGCTTAAACCCAGGAAAAGCCATTGCAGAGATTAAGAAACTTATCGCCGAACGTCACGCACTGTAAGGTGGGTTTACCCACCAAAGATGTTTAGTGAAATTATGAGGCTTCGATTATTATCCATGGTGGGTAAGCCCACCTTACAAAAAGACTATCCTTGTTCGGTAAATTAAACTTATAAAACTATTTAGAGAATAAATGTATTCATACGACTTGAAATGTAAAACCGATCCCCGCTGGATAAAAGCCGTCATGTCGGATTTTGATGCGTTCTTGATTGACCACGCTGCCAATGAACGCAAAGCTTCCACCTTAGCCATGTCGATGGTTGTTCATTACCCAGATAAAGCCGATATCGTTCGTGAAATGATAGATTTAGCCATGGAAGAAATGGCACATTTTCGTGAAGTGATTAAAATTATGCTTAAACGGGGTTTGCAACAAATCCCAGATAAGACTAATTTTTATATTGGTACTTTTATGAGAGCCATGCGCAAAGACCCAAAACATTACTTGCTTGACAGGTTGTTGATGTTTAGTATTGTTGAAAAACGAGGAGCAGAGCGATTTGGCATTGTTGGTGAAGCATTAACCGAACCAAAAATAAAAGATTTTTACCAACGATTAGCCGCTGCCGAGTACCGCCATTATGAGTTGTTTATTTCATTAGCACATCAATATTACGACCCAAAAACGGTCGCAGCACGACTCGAACAATTGCTTCAGATCGAAGCCGATATTGTCAAACAATGTCCTTTTAAAGCGGCGGTGCACTGAGCTATTAAAGTTTGCCACTTTCTTATGATTTATTCCCTGTTAAACTCAGTCTAAATCCATTATAATATTGTCATTCTCAAACTGGGAGATAATTCCAGTTATTCACTCAGGAGTTAAACATGACAAAGCCAACTATTATTTACACCTTAACCGATGAAGCACCTGCATTAGCCACAGGCTCATTTTTACCTATTGTTGAAAAATTCACAGCCACTGCTAACATAAATATTGATACCAAGGATATTTCATTATCCAGTCGAATACTAGCAAATTTTCCTGAATACTTAAGCCCTGAACAACGCAAAAGTGATGATTTGGCCTATTTAGGTGAACTGGTTAAAAAGCCTGAGTCCAATGTTATTAAATTACCTAATATTTCAGCATCAGTGCCACAACTCAAAGCGACTATTGCAGAATTGCAAGCCGATGGTTATCCAGTGCCTGATTACCCTGATGAACCAGAAAACGAAACAGAGCAGAAAATCAAAGCACGTTATGCCAAAAATTTAGGCTCAGCTGCCAACCCAGTGTTGCGCGAAGGTAATTCTGATAGACGCGTGGCTGCTCCAGTCAAACAATACGCCAAAGATAACCCACATTCAATGGGTGCTTGGAGTAAAGATTCTGCCTCGCATGTGTCACACATGCAAGACGGTGACTTTTATGGCTCAGAACAATCAATCGTTGTCGAAGAGGCCGATGATGTCAAAATTGTATTAAACCATGGCGATGGCACAACTGTATTAAAAGAATCAACACCTTTGCTTGCTAATGAAATGATTGATGCATCAGTGATGAGTGTTAAAGCATTGCGTGAATTTTTTGCAGTTCAAATAAAAGAGGCAAAAGAACAAGGCGTGTTGTTATCGTTGCATTTAAAAGCCACCATGATGAAAGTCTCTGACCCAATCATGTTTGGTCATGCGGTGACGGTTTACTTTAAAGACGTGTTTGAAAAATACGCCAAAGAATTTGAAGAAATCGGTGTGAACCAAAACAACGGTTTAGGTAATGTTTTTGCTAACCTTTCTGAATTAGACGATGAAAAGCGCACTCAAATTGAAGTAGATATTGCCAAATGTCTAGAAAATGGCCCTGATATTGCTATGGTTGATTCCGATAAAGGCATCACCAATTTACACGTGCCAAGTGATGTGATTATTGATGCATCCATGCCAGCTGCGATTCGTTCATCGGGTAAAATGTGGAATAAAGACGGTCAACTGCAAGACATGAAAGCCATGATTCCTGATCGTTGTTATGCAGGCATCTACAAAGAAATTATCAACTACTGCAAAGAACACGGAGCTTTTGATGTGACCACCATGGGTAATGTTTGCAATATTGGTCTGATGGCACAAAAAGCAGAAGAATACGGTTCGCACGACAAAACATTTGAGATTCCGCAAGCAGGAACTGTGCAAGTCATCAATCAAGCAGGCGATGTATTGATGCAACATGAAGTGGAACAAGGTGATATTTGGCGCATGTGTCAGACTAAAGATTTACCTATCCGTGATTGGGTAAAACTTGGTGTCATTAGAGCCAGAAACACGGGCAGCGCAGCAGTTTTTTGGTTAGACCCACAACGTGCTCACGACCGTAACATTATGGCAAAGGTGGAAGAGTATTTATCCATGCATGATACGGAGGGTTTAGATATAAGTATTAAATCACCAACAGAAGCTATAAATTATACCTGCAAACGCGTTACAGCAGGTTTGGATACTATTTCGGTGACAGGTAATGTTTTACGTGATTATTTAACGGATTTATTTCCTATCTTAGAGTTAGGCACATCGGCAAAAATGCTGTCAATCGTGCCATTGTTAGCAGGTGGTGGCTTGTTTGAAACTGGAGCGGGTGGTTCTGCACCAAAACACGTGCAACAATTTTATAAAGAAGGGCATTTGCGCTGGGATTCTTTAGGAGAGTTTTTAGCTCTATCTGTTTCTATCGAAGATATTGGTCAAAAACACGACAATAAAAAGGCTTTAATATTGGCTGATACATTAAATATAGCCACTGATAAATTCTTAAAAACCAAAAAATCACCTTCAAGAAAGGTCAATGAATTAGATAACAGAGGAAGTCATTATTATTTAACACTCTATTGGTCACAAGCCTTAGCAGGGCAAAGTGATGATGCCGAACTTAAAGCGCAATTTACTCCTTTAGCAGAATCTTTAGCAGCTAATGAAGAAAAAATAAACGCCGAATTACTCGCCGCTCAAGGAAAACCAGTTGATATTGAAGGTTATTATTTTCCAAATCCAGCGAAATTATCACACGCCATGCGCCCAAGTGCGACATTTAATGAGTTGATAGATGGTTGAATTTGGGTTTAAGTAACACAGAGTTGCACAGAGAAATCACAGAGGCTCACAGAGTTTTTTTCTGTGAGCCTTATGTGTAAGATTGATTGATGTCACGGAAAGTTTTAAAAAATTGTAAGGAGGGCTTGCCCACCAATAGTGTTTTCGAAACCTCGATAATAAATGAGTATTAAATTTGGTGGGCAAGCCCTCCTTACGGTTTTTTTACTCCAATTCATGTAAGATACAAGCAATTAATATCGTCATATCTTATGAAGCAATATATTTTTATAGCTTTGTTTGTGGCTCTGATTATAAACTTAATGAGTTGTACAAAAGAACCACAACTCACAAAAGAACAAAGACTCAGGCAATCTATTGCCGAACTCGAAAGTCGCTTTGAAGAACGCAAGTTTGGGCGTATTATTGAGTACGTGAGTGAAAACTATAGTGATGAACACGGCAGAGGTTTGAAAGACATTAAACGCGCAATACAATTGCAGTTAATGCGCCATAAAACCTTGCATGTGTTGTCAACAATTAATGCCATAAACTGGACTAATGATAACAATGCAGAGGTGCAAATAACCGCAGCAATGGCTGGTAAACCAATCAAATCAGTCAGTATTTTAACTTCGATTCGAGCGGATATGATTAAGTTTGATGTTCACTTTGTGTTAGAAGATGAAATCTATAAAGTGCAATCTGCTACGTGGAGTTGGGCAAAGCCTTCTGATTTTTTAGAATAACTTTAAAAAGTTTTACTTAACTTGCTTTATCTAAGCCGTAAATTATCACATAATGGCGTTAGTCAATTAGAATAAAAAAAACTCATGATTGTTAAAACAGCACAAGATTTTACCCAAGCGGTTAAACAAAAAGATTACCCAATAAAGCAAGCAGGAGCGATGAAGGCGGCTTTTATGGTTTCGCCTGTTGGTTTTAGCTTGGATGAACAAACAGCAAGCGATAACCTCTACATGCAAATGGATCAGCAAACCGATGCAGATTTGGCCATTGTTCAGCAAATGAATTTAGCCCGTAAAATTTCCGACTGTGGTATTCCTGTGATGACTTTTCCTGGTTCATCTGAAACTCCCGATGCGGTTTTTCCCAATAATGCATTTGCTACCGCTCATGGCAACAAATATATCGTTGGTGCAATGTTGCATTCTAACCGCCAAAAAGAAACCCTGCGAAAAGACATCAATATGTTTTTTGATGAAATGCTGGGTTATGAACGACACCATATTAATCGTGATGAAGCGGTTGCTGAATTAACTGGTGTTTTGGTGCCTGATAGAGCGCGTAATATTGCTTTTTGTGGCATGACTGAACGAGTTGATGATGCCGGTGCTCAGGCAATGCATGATATGTTTGGTTTGGACTTAATGTTTCAGTTTGATTTGAAACAAGGCGAATACCACACCAATGTAATTTTGGCGTGTTTGGCTGGTAAGGCGTGTATTTTGCATGCCGATTCTTTTGCCAATCCTGAGGTGCCAAAGGCAATTGCCGATTTTTACCAAGGCAAAACAATTTTTTTAAGCGATGAAGAAAAACTGGCATTTGCAGGCAATGGCATCACCATAACTGAAACGGATTTGTTTTTAAGTCAAACGGCTTTGGATACTTTGACTCAAGAGAAAAAAGCTAAACTCGAATCTTGGGGGTTTACCCTGCATTCGGTGCAGGTCAGTGAATTAGAAAAAGCAGGCGGTTCTCTGCGCTGCATGGTAGGGGAGATATTTTAATGCTTGAGTTTGTATTTTTTCATAAAGTATTAGCCGAAAAATTTATCAAGAAAGTGGAGAGTTACCAGATTACAGCTACTTTGGTCGAAGAAGAACCCGCGTGGGAAGTGCATGTATCAGAGGATATTGATGAGTCCATTGATGAGGAACTCAATGATTATTACGACGAATTGTTTGCCGATGACCAAGAAATGTACGAACAAAATAATGCAGAGGATTGTGATTACAATGCCGCAAGCATTGAAATTAGTCTGCAGGATGGCACAAAGATTATGGCAGAAACGGATCAAAAGGTGTTAGGGAAAGTTTTATCCACCATCACCTTTGATGAATTCAATCAACTCGTCCACGATATTGCCAGTGCAGTAGAAAATCCTGATGAACGCTCAATTTGTCAACGCTATAGAGACATAGAAACAGAGCAATAGAAGATAACAGTAATTTAGATTCAGGTTTCTCTATTTTATTAAAAGTTTCGTATGCTATTATCGTTTCTATTTTAAAATAGAGAGAAAATTATGAAACAAAAACTAGTATTAGCCCTGTTTGCTTTTTCTGCGACTTTTTCAGTCAGTGCTGAAAGAAAAGTAGTTGATTTAAGCGCGCATAAAGTCTATAAACAATCCTTAGTCAAGACAATTAAACGCTCCCAAGCCAACCAAGCGGAGCCACTTTTTGATTTTGAAACGGTCTTGGATATTTCCAATCAATTAAATGTTCCTGTACAAGTTAGTCAAAACACTTTAGATCAATTACCTGATGCGGTAACAGATGAAGATTATGATATTCAACCAGCCAATAAAGTTGCTTTAGGTAAAGTTTTATTTTTTGACAAAATACTCAGTGGCAACAAGAATGACTCTTGTGCAACCTGTCACCATCCTTTTGCATGGTCAGGCGATGGTCTTTCATTACCGATTGGTGAAGGAGGTGATGGAGTTGGTGTGACAAGAACAACGGGTTTTATGGAGGCTGGCGTTCATGAGCGTGTGCCACGCAATGCACCTCAAATATTTAATCTTGGTGCAAAAGTTTTTAATGTTATGTTTCACGATGGGCGAGTTGTTGAAGACAGTACTCAACCAAGTGGTTTTTTTACTCCAGCGGGCAATGATTTGCCTTTAGGTTTAGATAATGCTTTAGCGGCCCAAGCAATGTTCCCAGTCACTTCCCAGACAGAAATGGCAGGACAAGCAGGTGAAAACTCAATAGCGGATGCAACAATTGCAGGTAATTTGGCAGGTGAAGGCGGCGTGTGGGCACAACTAGCAAGCAGAATTCAGGAGATAAGTGAATACGTTGAGATGTTTAAAGACGTTTATCCTGATGTTAATTCAGCCAGTGATATAACTATGGTGCATATAGCCAATGCAATTGGTGCTTTTGAGGGCGATGTTTGGCGAGCAGATAACTCTGCATTTGATAAATATTTGCGCGGTGACACAGGAGCAATGAGTGCTAATCAAATTGCAGGCATGAATGTCTTTTATGGAGATGGTGGTTGTTCACAATGCCATAATGGTAAGTTTTTAACATCAAATGAGTTTAAGTCAGTAGGCATGCCACAAATTGGCCCAGGAAAAGGAGATAACTTGCCAGGATTCCGTGATGGCTTAGATGATTTTGGAAGAGAAAGAGTCACTGGAAATACGGATGATCGTTTCAAATTTAAAGTTCCTTCACTAAGAAATGCTCTATTAACGGGACCATGGGGTCATGCAGGAGCGTATAATGATTTAAGAACAGTAATTAAGCATCACTTAAATCCAGCCCAAGCTCTTGCAAACTACGATGAGTCACAAGTCATTATGCCATACCGACGCGACTTAAGTGCACTGGATTTTGCTGTAATGAATGATACTTTGTCACGCAATGCTTTATTGTCAAACCTTGATATTAGCAACGTGAATTTAACTGAAACTCAAATTGATCGATTGATGGATTTTCTGGATGCAGTAACCGACCGCTCCAGCATTGATTTAAGAACAGATGTTCCAGCATCGGTTCCAAGCGGATTGCCTGTGTTTGAATAACAGAGAATAGCTTGATATTAAAAAGCCTGTAAATTTAGTTTTGCAGGCTTTTTTTTAAATTCAAATAACTTTAATTACTTCATTAAATCGGGTGGTGTAAGCAGGAGATTTTATTTCTGATTTCATCACCCAATCCTCATTAAAGCCTTCTTGAGCACTGCGTAGCGTGCCTTTGCCAAAACGGTTGTTTATATCATCCAATACCGACATTAACGCCTTGTTATCATCGGCTTGTGGCATAAATAAATCGGCTTGAATTATGCCTGCATCGCTAATGTCATTTAACACAATGCCTGCTTTTTTATATTCATAACCCAATCGAAATATTTTCTCCACGCCTTGAGTGGCTGCTTTTAAGAAAAGGTTTGTTTGGCTTGATGCTTGTGGCAGCTTAACCGTTATTGAGTTGGAGTATTGTTTGGTATTGGCGTTAAATGCATTGGTGCGAATGCCAATGGTAATGCTTTGGGCTTGTGATTTTTGTTGGCGCAAGGTGACACAAGCGCGGGTGACATGGTAGGCAAGTGCTTCTTTGAGTAATTCTAATCGGGTAATTTTTTCACCAAAAGAGCGAGTGCAAATGATTTGTTTTTTCTTTTCAGAGTCGGCATCAAACTCAATGCAAGCGATGCCACGCAACTCAAGAATGGTTCGTTCCATCACCACTGAAAAACGTTTACGCATGGATTTTAAGTCTGCATTGCGTAATTGCAAAGCCGTGGCAATTCCCATGTCGTTTAATTGTTTGCTGAGTTGGCGTCCAATGCCCCAAACCTCTTTTACGGGTAAATTTTTAAGAGCCTTTTGTGTCTGAGATTCGGTATCAAGTTTAAAAACACTAGGAACATTGGTTAATTTCTTAGCGCAGTGGTTGGCAACTTTTGCTAATGTTTTGGATGGTGCAATGCCGACACAGACAGGCAAGCCTAACCATTGCCAAATTTGTTGGCGCATTTTCTCTGCGTGTTGAACTAAGTTCACGTGTTCATGCCCATTAAAACGGATAAAGCATTCATCAATGCTGTAATTTTCCACTTGGTCAGAATACAGTGCAATAATATCATCCACACGTTGCGACATATCGCCATAAAGTGCATAGTTTGATGATAAGACAGCAATATTGTGTTGTTTAACCAAGTTCTTAATCTGAAAAAATGGCACGCCCATTTTCACCCCCAAAGCCTTAACTTCATTAGAGCGCGCTACCGCACAACCATCGTTATTGCTCAAAACAATGACAGGGCGGTGCCACAACGACGGATTAAAAACCCGCTCGCAACTGACATAAAAATTGTTAACATCACAAAGAGCTATCATTTTGGTATCATAAATAAAGTCATTCTCAAAACTTGCGAATCAAAGAAGTGACCACGCCCCAAATGATTAACTCATTCTCACCTGACATAACAATGGGTTGATAATTTTTATTTTCGGGTAGGAGTTTAATGCCGTTTTTTGTAGAAAGACGTTTAATGGTAAATTCGTTATTTACCGCAGCTATGACAATATGTCCATCACAAGCGGTAATCGAACGATCAACCACAACCAAATCTGATTCAAAAATCCCTGCATCAATCATCGAGTCCCCTTCAACTCGTGCAAAAAAACAAGCCGTGGGGTTCTTGATTAAATAAGCGTTCAAATCCATGGTATCGCCCAAGTATTCTTGGGCAGGAGAAGGAAACCCAGCAGGTACACTGGTTTCATAAAGTGGTAATTCGAGTGTCGAATTAATCGGTGTTATTAGGGTGACTTTAGACATCGGCTGTTATCTCAATTTTTGTTGTTGTGTTTTCTGTGGATAAAAGGATTGTTAATTACCACATAAAATCCAAACACGGTTTGATTATAAACTCATATGATTATTCTTTCAAATCATAATCTCGTAGTGGAGTCTCTTGTGGACTCCTCGTCACACAAAAGCAACATAATAAAACCAAAAAAATGTTGTCATTGCGAGGAGGAACGACGTGGCAATCTCATCAAGCTATCGTAATATTTGAAAGTGGTTTTAACTTCAGGAGATTGCCGCGTCGCTTAGGCTCCTCGCAATGACTTGTTTTTTTTGGAGTTGAGATTGAGAACTTATGTGAAATATCAATACAAATAAAATACAAGTTTATAAATGATAAGTGAGTGGTTTTTTTGAATTGCGATTGCATTATGAGATTGCCGCGTCGCTTAGGCTCCTCGCAATGACTTGGTTTTTTTTTGGAGTTGAGACTGAGAACTTATGTGCAATATCAACTAAAAAAATGGCGGAGTGGACGAGACTCGAACTCGCGACCACCGGCGTGACAGGCCGGTATTCTAACCAACTGAACTACCACTCCTGATAGTTGCTTCTTAAAATATATTGCCTTTTGATTTGGCTGTTTATTTAAGAGAAGCGCATTCTATAGGAATGAACAAAATAAAACCACAAAGATGCCGAAAAAAAATTAAAAACCTATACTTTTTCATGAATTTCATTAAGCTACACAAACTAAGCTAATTTAAGCATAATAAACAAGAGAAAAATCAATGGATTTCGCATCATTAGGGCTTGCCCCTGAAGTACTAAAAGCCGTCATTGCTAAAGGATATGACAAACCATCGCCGATACAGGCACAAGCCATTCCAGTTGTGCTAAAAGGCAAAGACGTTATGGCAGCAGCGCAAACTGGAACAGGAAAAACAGCAGGGTTTACTTTGCCAATATTGAGTAATTTACTCAAAGGCCCGCGGGTTAAACCCAATCAAGCACGAGTTTTGATACTGACGCCAACACGCGAGCTGGCAGCACAAGTTCATGATAGTGTTGTGGAATACGGAAAATACGCATCGATTCGTTCGACGGTTGTTTTTGGTGGAGTTAAGATAAACCCACAAATGATGAAATTGCGCCGTGGAGTCGATGTATTGGTTGCAACTCCTGGTCGTTTATTGGATTTGCATAATCAAAATGCGGTCAAATTTGATCAACTCGAAGTTTTAGTTTTGGATGAAGCTGACAGAATGTTGGACATGGGTTTTATTCATGATATTCGCAAGATTATTGCTAAATTACCGAAAATACGCCAAACCTTGATGTTTTCAGCGACGTTTTCACCAGATATTCGTCAACTGGCAAGTACCTTAGTGAATAATGCCTCCGAAATTTCGGTTACGCCACGAAATACAACGGTAGAAGCAATTATTCAGCGCGTTTTTCCAGTGGATAAAAGTAAAAAAATTAAGTTGTTAACGCATTTAATTAAAGAAAATCAATGGAATCAGGTGTTGGTATTTTCCAGAACAAAGCATGGTGCTAATAAAATCGCTAAGCATTTGAATACACAAAATATCTCTGCTTTACCGATTCATGGCAACAAATCACAAAGCGCACGAACCAAGGCATTGGCTGCATTTAAAGCTAACGAAGTGCAAGTGATGGTGGCAACTGATATTGCTGCCCGTGGAATAGACATTCATTTATTGCCACACGTAGTGAACTTTGACTTACCAAATGTGAGTGAGGACTATGTGCATCGCATTGGGCGAACGGGACGAGCAGGCTCAAATGGTGAAGCCGTTTCATTGGTCAGTGCCGATGAGGCAAAGTTGTTGCAAGATATTGAACGTTTAATCCAAAAGAAAATACCACGCACTTTGATTGATGGTTTTGAACCCGATCACGACGTGCCTGATGCGCCATTAAATACTAAGCCATTTAAAGCAAGAAAAACTAAAATAAAGCCAGAAAGAAATGCTGGCGGCGGCAGAGGTGGTAATCGATCGGGTAACGCTGGTGGTAAAGCAAAACGTAAAAACCCACGCAACCACAAAAACCGCAACAAAGCTGGTAGCCCAAAGACAGAGCAAAAAACCGCAAATATCCGACAACCCGTTGCAGCAAAAGGCAATAATAAACCCAATAAGTCACAAAATAAAAAGCCTACCAATAAATCGAGCAAAGACCCTTATGCTAAATACCGCAAGTAAAAATAATAACTAAAGCATAAAAAAGCCCATCATCTGATGGGCTTTTTTTATATCTATAATTTGATGAACTGTTATTTAAAATCCAGAGGTCATAAACTCAACAGTGGCTTTGACTTGTTCGTCGGATAAATCGGCACGTCCGCCACGGGGTGGCATGGCACCTTTGCCATTAATGGCACTGGTTACTAAAGCGTCGATTCCTCCAGCCATACGATCTGCCCACGCTGCGGCTTCAAGCTTGGGTGCGCCTGCGGCTCCTGATGAGTGACAAGCGGTACAAACATTGTCGTAAATTTTTTTGCCATCAAGAGTTCCATCAAAGGCGGCAGTGGGTGCTTTTTCTTCTTCAACTTGAGCAACAATCACATCACCTGTGTTGACTTTTGCAACGGGTTCTAAGGTTTTGGCTATTTCACTTCTGTCTTTCGCCATTTCATTGTCGCCAAGTATGTCTTTTTGCATAAAATAACCTGTAAAAGCCAATACAATTGTTAAAAAAACTAAAAATCCTAATAACATGGAAAAATTTCTAAAAAATATTGAATCTTGATCTTTCATTTACCCGCCCTTTTTTTTGTGTATAAAATTATAAGCTGTGTATTATAATGTCAAATCTTGATAATTCTCAACTTTTTAGGAAATTATGCAAATAAAAGCCAGCTCAATAATCACAACTCATAATTATTTTGCATATTGCCAATAACCGCTTTGATTTTATTTTTTAAATTTTCAGGGCTTAAGACGGTTATGTTTTCACCGTAGCGTAAAATATCCATAATTAATTCCGTATCGTTGCCAAAGGGAATTTCTAAAAAAATAGAACCATCGGATAAAAAACTCATCTTTTGATCGGAATGCCATTGTTCTTTAGCCACCCATTTACTAACCTTTGGTGAAATTTTTAAGCGAGCTGTTTGACTTGCTTCGCCCGAAAATATGCCGTAAGAACCACTAAAGTGTTCTTTGAGCTGTTCTTTACTGATGGTTTTGCAGTTTTCACCAAGTTGTTGGCAGGATTTAATCTGTTCCAAGGCAAAACTCCGAATCCCCTGACGTAAATGACACCAAGAGTCTAAGTACCACGCATTTTTGTAATTGGTTAGCTTTAATGGCGATACGGTTCTAGTATTGGTTTGGTTGGTTGAACGCGCTTCGTACTCTAGTTCAAGCCTTTTGCCTTCTTGCAAGGCAGTAAAGACGGTTGAAAATATTTTTTTATCAGCTTTACGAAAGAGAGCATAAATTATCTGAATATTGCGTTTGTCCTTAATGCCATGTTCTTTAAGTAAAGAACTGATATTATCCAATAAGCGTGATAAAGGCTCTTTTAGTAATCCTTTTTGTATATCTTCTAGTAAATGTGAGGCCATCAATAAGGCTTCGATTTCATCTGATTGCAAGCGCAGGCCAGGTAATTCAAAAACGCCTTTTTGCGTATAAAAAATGCCGCTAGCCTCGTCATCGGTTTCAATCGGTGCACCATAACCATCACGCAAATCCGCAATGATTCGGTAAGCCGTAGCTGTTGAACATTCGAGTCGTTCTTTGATAGTCTCTATGCTAATTGGGTATTTGGCGGCCTTTAGCATTTGATCAAGGGTGTAAATTCGGTCTTGTTTTTTCATGAGGGAATTTTAGCACAAAAATCAATCAGTCTTTTACAACTCAAGCGTTGATTATTTAATTCAAAGAAACTATCGGTATAAAATACGGACACACTGTTGTCGGCTCCTGCCATTGAATAGTCAGATTGTTTGGCAAAAAACCGAATAAAATCACTTGCGGAGTTAAATTTTTCTATAGTGAAATTATCATACCCATCTACGACTCTCACCAGGTGAAATGCATTGTCCCTAAAGCTCAAACCGTGACCACAATAGTCTCGATGAGAATAATATAAATGATTGCCTTGTTTGAGTTTATTTGCAACCTTTGTAGCTAATTCAATGCCAACCTTTTCGCGACTTAACGAATTTATCACCTCAGGAGTTGACCACTTTGATGGTTTTGGTTTAAAAAAGGCTAAGATTTTTTTAAGCATATGCAGAAAAAAATGTGTACTGCGCAATGGCTGTATAAATTATTAACGGAAATTGAGCAATCAATTGATATTTTTTTGCAAAGAGGCAAACAGAACCTGCAAAAGACATAAGTCCACCTATGCCTGCCCCAAATACTGCAATCATCAATACAAATCCATGTGGATCATTATCAGGATTTATGGTAAATCCCATCATTAAATAACTCGCATAGGTAATAAGCAATAGACCAATTATTAATTCGATTTTTCCAAATAGTTTAACCATGTTATGACTTTTCTATTTTAATGTCTTTCCAGCTGTTAATTTGTTCATCAAAGAAGTTTTTAGGCAGCTCTATTATGTTGTTTTTAATTACCATAGAACAGTTTTTTGGTTTTATGGCTTTTAGATAGGGGAGCCATTGGATGTGGATTTTTGTTTTGTTCATTGTTCTCTGTTGGTTTTTTTGAATCTAGTTTTCCAATAATAATATCTTTTGAAGGAACGGTTAGACTAAAGTTTTCAATTTTAACGTGGATGTTTGTACCAATACCTTGAAACAGTACCGTGGCATTTTTAAAAATTCCTTCATTATCTTTTGTGATTAAAAAAGGTTCTATATCATTCGCTATTAAAAAAAAAGTATGATTTTCTGCTAATTGGATAATTGATGACTGAGTCCTGACTCCTATTGTCTCCATAGAGTTGTTTAATAGCGATAGTCCTCCTCCTAAAAAAACACCAGGTATGATGTAAACTATTAATGTTAAGGGATATAAAGTGCTAAATGAGTTTGATTTGTTATTGATTTTTTTGTTTAGAATGCCCCAATATATCCCCATAAATATAACTATGATTATGAGTTTGAACGTTCTTTCAGGATGGTTTATGAAATAATCACAAACTATAAATATAAGAGTGACATATCCAATTATTCCGAATGAGAGAAGTTCATTTTTAAATAATGAAGGAAAAGATAAAGACATATCGTGTGTTTTGTCTGACTTCTTTTTATCAAATTTTGTTTCAAAAGATTGTATTTTTCTAAATATTGGAGAAATAGCTATCCCTCCACAAAAAAGTAAAAACCAAATTATTGAATAATAAAAGGTAAAAGTAAAACTTATCAAAATGAAAAACAACCCATCTGCAATAGTAAGCCCGCTGGGGTAAAAATTTATTGTGCTACAATATGTCAAAGTAAGAATAAAGCCAATAGCTAAGAATAATTGCAATAGCAACTTATTAATTGAAGCTAAGCTTTTAATTATTGTTTGAAAAGGCGTTAACCTCATTTTTTCTATTGAGTCAGATTTGTTGTTCATAGTGTTTTTATGGGAGTGGCTAAGATTATGTTATCATGTTAAAATTTCAAAATCAAAATAAATAAGTATTTCCAAGTGTAGAATAAGAACAAGAGTAGATGCTTTGCTGCTCTCGGCGTTCCGCTGTGCGACATTTTCTCTGTGAACTTTACGGCTCTTTGTGAACTTTTTCGTTACTAAAACAGCGAATCTGTGGCGTTAGCCAAAGACTTTAGAATTCAATAATTATCGAGGTGACGTATACACTGTCGGTGGGCGGAGCCCACCCTACTAGAGAATTAGGGTTAATTTTAGAGAAACATTTCTCGGGCTTTTTCTAGGCTTTCGATGAAGTAATCTATTTCTTCTTTGGTGTTGTAAAAGGCGAAAGATGCGCGGGCGGTTGCTGGTACGCCAAAGTGTTTTATCGCGGGCATGGTGCAGTGATGCCCCGTGCGGATGGCGATGCCGTAATGGTCTAAAATTGTCCCTAAATCATGTGGATGAACGCCCTTGAGGGTGAATGAAATTACCGAAACTTTGTGGCTGGCTGTGCCGATTATTTTTAAGCCATCGACTGCTAATAAGCTTTCGGTGGCGTAGTTGAGTAATTCGGTATCGGCTTGGTGGATATTTTCAATGCCACTTTTAAGTATATAATCCGCAGCGGCTCCAAGTCCAATGGCTCCGGCAATATTCGGCGTTCCAGCTTCAAATTTGGCAGGAACGGCATTGTAAATAGTCTTTTCAAAAGTCACATGGCTAATCATTTCGCCACCGCCGTGATAGGGTGGCATGGCTTCTAAGTGGTGCATCTTGCCATAAACGACACCTATACCCGTTGGGCCGTACATTTTGTGTCCTGATACGGTATAAAAATCACAATCTAAATTCTGCACATCCACTTTGATGTGTGGCATGGCTTGGGCTCCATCGACCAAAACGGGTACATTTCGGGCATGGGCTATTTTAACAATTTGTTTGATTGGGTTGATTGTGCCTAGTGAGTTGGAGGCATGTACCACGGATAGAAATTTGGTTTTGTCGCTAATTAAATCATTGAGCAACTCGATTTGTAATTCGCCGTTGTCATTAAAGGGCAAAACTTTGAGAATTGCTCCTGTTTGTTCGCATAATAATTGCCACGGCACGATATTGGAGTGGTGCTCCATTTCTGAAACGATGATTTCATCGCCTTTTTGTATGCGTGAACGCACGAATGTTTGTGCCACTAAGTTGATGCCTTCGGTTGAGCCACGGGTGAAGATTAAATTTTTATCGCTGGGTGAATTCATCAGTTTTGCCATAGAAATTCGGGCTTCTTCAAACAAATCGGTGGCATCGCCACTCAAGGAATGCACACCGCGGTGCACATTGGCATTGGTTTTGCTGTAATAATTGGTCACAGCGTCAATCACCGATTGCGGGCGTTGTGCCGTTGCTGCATTGTCAAAATAAACCAATGGTTTATTGTGGACTTTTACATTAAGGCAAGGAAAATCTTCACGTTTCATAATTCTATCCTATCAAGGAAATCTTCGGTTTTAAATATATTGGCATCTTGTAGAAATGATTCAATCAACATAAATTTGGCTTGTTCTTTGGGTATACCGCGCGAACGCAAATAAGTTAAGGAGGTTTCATCCAACTCACCAATGGTTGAGCCATGAGCTGCAATGACATCATCAGTGTTGATTTCTAGCTCTGGTTTTGAATAAATTGAGGCTTCATCTGTTAGTAAAATATTCTTTAAGCTTTGTGCAACATCACTGCCATCGGCAGCTTTGTAAACAACGGCTTTGGCATTAAGTGCAACGGAAGCTTTATCAGTTGCCAATGATCGTTTGATAACGTTACTCTTACAATTTTGAACCTTGTGATTAACCAAAATATTTTCGCTGATATGGCATGAATCGTGTACAACATTGACAGAAGCAGCTTCAAACTCGCTGTGTTGTCCATTAAAGTTAACCTCAGTTATGCTGTGTGACAAAGCAGCGTTATTGTTGATTGTACCTTGTTCAATTGAAACATTTTGTGCACAGTTAATTTGTGCAAAATGAATCAATGCAGCTGTTTTTCGCAAGTGTTTGTTCGAATGCAATTTTAAGCGTGAATCAGTAGACATATTGATGACTGATACATGGTTAATTCGACAATCGTAATCGTAGCTTTCGGTTAAGTCTAGTTCGGCATTTTCTCCGACATTGATGACGGTACGAATATTTTCCCAATCTTTTGACACTTGCTGGTATTGTATGTGCAGTTTTAATTGTGAATTTTTAGGGATGGTTAAGGCAAACCCTCCATTAAGCATGGTGGTATTGAGTTCGACAAATGTTCTTTCTTTGTCGGTTTTAATATTTTTCCAGCTTTTTTCATCTATTTCTAAGATGTTTTGCATGAGAGTATCTTGCGGAAGTTCTCCTTTGATAGTGAAGACGAAATAGTCGTTGCCATCAGCAATATCGGTGACTTCTTCAAGTTTTTCTAACTTTTTGGCATTGGTGTATTTCCACAATTCGGATTTGCGTGTTGGTAAACCGTATTCTTGAAATTTTTTTAGAGCATCGCTACGCTTTTGCTGTAACCATTTTGGTTCATCTAATTGGCCAGAGAGCTTTTCAAAGGCTAAATTTATTGGGTTTTTAAACATGGCCTTAGTCCTCTAACCAACCGTAACCTGTTTTTTCTAACTCTATGGCCAGAGATTTGTCACCTGAGCGTACAATTTTGCCATCAGCAAGTACATGCACATAATCTGGCACAATATAATCGAGCAAGCGTTGGTAATGGGTGATAACAATAAAGGAGCGGTTGTCATCACGCAATTGATTAACGCCATCGGCAACGATTTTTAGTGCATCTATATCTAAACCTGAATCCGTTTCGTCTAAGATAGCCAGTTTTGGTTCTAAAATACTCATCTGGAAAATTTCGTTACGTTTTTTCTCACCGCCTGAAAAGCCTTCGTTCACAGGGCGACGCAACAAATCATCACGCATATTCATTTGTTTGATTTTAGTGCGAACCAGTTTAAGGAACTCGGATGAATTCATTTCTTTCTCACCGCGGTATTTGCGTTGTGCGTTTAATGCGGCGCGTAAGAAATACATATTGTTCACCCCAGGAATTTCCACAGGGTATTGAAAAGCAAGGAAAATTCCCTCGGCAGCTCGCTGTTCGATTTCTAGGTCTAATAAATCTTTACCTAAAAAATCAACCGAACCTTGAGTTACTTCAACTTTTTCCATGCCCGCCAGCACATTTCCAAGCGTGGATTTACCCGCACCATTGGGGCCCATTATGGCGTGGACTTCACCTGGTTTGATCTCTAAGTTTAGTCCTTTTAGTATTTTATTATCGCCTACTTGGGCGTGTATGTTTTTAATATTTAGCATAGTTTTTTAAAATGTTTTTTTAAAGGGGTCAGTACCCTTTATGGTTGGTTGTTTAATTTAGTTGGAATAGAGTATTAATAAAGGGTACTGACCCCTTTAAAAAGCACCCTAAAAAACTATCCCACAGCTCCTTCCAAGCTGATATCAAGTAATGCCTTGGCTTCAACGGCAAATTCCATTGGTAATTCTTTAAACACTTCTTTGCAAAAACCATCGACTATCATCGAGGTGGCGTCTTCTTCTGAGATGCCTCTTTGTTTGCAGTAGAATAATTGGTCTTCTGATATTTTGGAAGTGGTGGCTTCGTGTTCGAGTTGGGCGGTGCTGTTACCACATTCGATATAAGGGAATGTGTGAGCTCCGCAGTTTTTACCGATTAAAAGCGAGTCGCATTGTGTGTGGTTTCGTGCACCTTCGGCTCTCTTAGAAATCCGCACCAATCCTCGGTAAGTGTTGTGGCTTTTGCCTGCGGAAATGCCTTTGGAGATAATGGTGCTTTTGGTGTTTTTACCCAAATGAATCATCTTCGTGCCAGTATCGGCTTGCTGGTAATTATTGGTTAATGCAACCGAATAAAATTCGCCACGTGAATTGTCTCCACGTAAGATGCAACTGGGGTATTTCCACGTTATGGCTGAACCTGTTTCCACTTGTGTCCATGAGACTTTGGCATTGTTGCCGTTACAAGCGGCACGTTTGGTGACGAAATTAAAAATACCGCCTTTGCCTTCTTCATCACCTGGGTACCAGTTTTGCACGGTGGAGTATTTTATTTTTGCATCATTAAGGATAAATAATTCAACCACGGCAGCATGCAATTGGTTTTCATCACGCATCGGTGCAGTACAACCTTCCAGATAACTGACTTCTGCTCCATCATCAGCAATAATGAGGGTGCGTTCAAATTGTCCTGTGTTCATTTCATTGATGCGGAAATAAGTGGATAATTCCATAGGACAGCGTGTGTTTTTTGGGATATAAACAAATGATCCATCACTAAAAACAGCGGCATTTAGGGCTGAAAAATAGTTATCACCAATCGGCACGACTTTACCCAGATATTGTTTGACTAAATCAGGATAGTCTATAACTGCTTCTGAAAATGAACAGAATATTACTCCTGCTTTTCTTAGTTCTTTTTTAAATGTGGTGGTTACGGATACCGAATCAAATACCACATCAACCGCCACGGGTGTTTTTCTGGTTTTAACACCTGCCAATATTTCTTGCTCGTGTAATGGTACGCCTAGCTTTGCATAAGTTTCTAGTAATTTTGGATCGACATCGTCAATTGTTTCGGGTGCATTTTCGTTGCTTTTAGGCGATGAATAATAGGAAATAGCATTAAAATCAATCGGTGGAATTTTTAATTTTGCCCAATTAGGTTGCTCCATCGTCAGCCATTTTGCATAGGCTTTTAAACGCCACTCAAGTAGCCATTGTGGTTCTTGTTTTTTGGCAGAAATTGCACGAATTACTTCTTCGTTTAAGCCTGGAGGAAATGTATCGGACTCAATATCCGTGACAAAACCATCTTTATAGGTTTGTTCAATTCGTTTATGCACTTCGGCATTTTCTTGTTCACTTGTTTCTATTTGTTCAGACATAATCTTTAACCATTATTTTTATACTAGGTTTTGATGCGCCATTAAGCTCTGCCATTTTGGCTATGGTCATCTGTACTAGAATTTCCTCGATTTGTTGATTGACTTTTTGCCAACCCGTGCGACTATCACAACCTTGTTCTTGGGCACACAGACTATCAGTTTTTGTGCATTCTGTAATGGCTGTATCACCTTCAATGGCTTGGATAACATTATAAAGGGTTATTTCCTCAGCCTTTTGTGCTAATTGATACCCGCCATTGGCGCCGCGTGTAGAGGCTAAGATTTTAGCTTTTGTTAGTAGTTTTAACACTTTACTCACCGTTGGTATTTCAAGGCGAACACCTGTTGCAATCATTTCACTCGAGTACAATTTATCGTCATTTTGCATAAACAAAATAACGGCAGTTGCGTAATCGGTTAGGCGTGAAATCTTTAACATGGTGGCATTATAAATTAAAGTGTACTAAATTTGTACTGTTTAATTTATTAATAGTACCTTTTAAGTCCTTTTTAAGGTTTGAGGCAATAAAGATTCAATTTGTTGCATAACATCAAGACGGTCAACAAAGTCACACATATAGTCGAGTTTACCCGAATCAATAACCAAAACCTTGCTCATGGTGTAGTTGCTTATCCAGTTTTCGTAGAGTTTGTCTAGGCGTTTCAGGTAAGACAGAGGAATGTATTGTTCCATTTGACGACCACGGATTTTGATGCGTTTACGAATAGTGCGTATGGAGCATTTGAGGTATATCATTAAATCGGGTGGGCGAATGGAGGCAGTAATACTTTGGTAGAAATCGTGGTAAGTTTTCCAGTCGCGTTCGCTGATTTGTTTCATTTGGTGAAGGGCTGTGGCAAATATTTCCACGTCTTCAAAAATGGTTCTATCTTGCACAACAACCCCTTTGGTGTTATCCACTTGTTGATGAATGCGAAATTTATTACTCAAAAAATACAGTTGCGAATGAAATGACCAGCGTTTCATGTCTTTATAAAAATCAGCTAAGTATGGATTTTCATCATTGGGTTCATAAAATGGGGTGATATTGTAGGTGCTGGTTAAAAAATCCACCAAGGATGTCTTTCCAGCACCAATATTGCCTGCAATGGCAATAACCCGTTTATTTGTCATTTTTAAAAGCTGATTTTATGTCTTTTTTTAACCAACTTTTGAAATGTTGTTTTTGTGCTTTTGTGGGTTTTTTTACTGCAACAATATCCAATTTTTTGGTCGTTGCTTGTTGAGGCATTATGTTGGTTTGTTTGATTATGCCCTGATTAAAATAATGCACCACATAGCTTTGATTGACTTTTAAGTTTTCAATGATTTCATCTAAATTGCCTTTTATTTGTAATGTGTCAATGGCGATAATCTCATCATCAGCGGCAAGGCCTGCTCTAAATGCCGCACCGTCTGTGTCTACCTGAGTTAATTGCGTTATTCCGTTGTTAATTTTGGTTTTCCACCCCATTGAGACTTTGGCGTCTTCATCATTTTTAACTGCTTTAAAGTTTAGCCCATAAAAACCAAGTAAATCATCAAAGTCAATGGCTTTTGTGCCTTCGACATAGTCTTTCCAAAAGCTTGAGAAATCTGTATTGGTGATTTCTTTTAATAATTGTTTGACATTATTACTGGTGTAACCTTGTTTGCTTTTGCCGTATTGTTCAAATAATTTTAAGCTTAAATCATCAAGGCTCTTTTTATTATTTGTCGCCGCTCTAATTTCTTTGTCCAATAACCACGAAACTAATGAACCTTTCAAATAAATACTTACGGTTGTGTTGTGGCGTCGGTTGGCATTGTTGGGTAACCAAGTATTGAAGCTGGATTGCGCTAAACTCATGACATGTCGCCCGGGTTTGTTTTGAAAAGTATGGATGTCTTTTGCCATGTATTCGAGGTATTGTTCAGTGTTGTAAATGCCAGCTCGGGCATTAAATAAATTATCGTAATAACTCGTTGTTCCCTCTGCCATCCAAAACAGGTCAGAATAGTTTTCTTTGTCGTAATCATAGGGAGAAATACCTGCAGGGCGATAAGCTTTGACATTCCATGTATGAATAAATTCGTGCGCGGTCGTGCCAATGACTTTGCGGTATTTTTTATCGGGATAAAAGCCCAATCTATCGGTTTGAATAATGGTTGAGTTAACGTGTTCGGTCGCTCCACGCAATTTATCACCGACATGATACATATAAACATAGCGACTGTAGGGAAAAGTTTTCCACAACGCTTTGGCTTGGTAATGCAGTTTTTCAATGTCTTTTTTTAATCGTTCCATGTCATAATTGCCTTTACCCCAAATAACTATTTCGTAGGTTTGGGATTCAACTTTGAATGAGGTAAATTGATGAATGCCTGACTCAATGGGTGAATCCACTAATTGGTCGTAATTATCGGCTTTAAACTGGTGTTCACCGATGGAGTCCATGCCAGAAACAGACTGCCAGGGTTTTGGCACATTAAGTTTGACTTTAAGTGCTTTGTCACGTTGCGAAGGGCTGTACATAAAAACACCACTGGCGTCCAAAAAAGCATGGGATTCATCAATATGACTGACGCGGTTACGCAGCTGGTTGGCATAAATTTGGTAAGTGATTTTGACCGTGCCTGGTGTATTGACAAAGATGCGCCAACTATTTTTGTCATCTTGATGCCATGTGAGGGATTTTCCACTGGCATCAAAGGCTTTAAAATCTCGAATATTCGCGCTTAAATCTAAAATTTCATAGCGTCCAGTGCGCCACACAGGGAGTTTAACAGTAAAGGCTTTGGTGTTAACTCCTGTAAAAGCAATTTCAACTTTTGCCAAATGGTGTTTAGCATCGGTTATGGTTAATGTATAATTCGTGGCAGTGCTGATAAATGAGGTGAATACAGAAAAGAAAAGCAGAGATTTAAAACTGAAAGAGGTTGGCATTTTGCTGAATTAAAAAGTAAAAAAAATATCTTAGCAAAAATAATTTTTTAAACCCACTCAATTGGATTAATCTGATAATATTTTTTAAGTTCGTGGTAAAGTTCAGGGTGTTTTTTGAGTAATTCTTTGGGTTGCTCAATAAAATGTTCAGTAATTACGGCAAAAAACTCAGCAGGGTTGGTGGCACCGTATTTATTGAGTAAGCTTTTTTTATGGAGCTTTTTCTTGGTGCTTAGGGATTTGAATTCTTTAGCTAAAACAGCGCTCCATTGTTTAACATTATTGTGTTGCAGTTCTGGAAATCCTGTTCCTTGAGGGTTTTCTTGGTCAAGTTGGTGTGCAAATTCGTGCATGACGACATTTTCACCGTCTTCGTCATTGAGTGCACCTTGGTCAGAATGTTGCCACGACAAGACGATTGGGCCGCGATGCCACGATTCTCCCAGTCGAATATGTTCTTCAAACTCACTTTTTGGCTCTTTGTTGGTGAAAGCATTGGGGTAAACCAAGATATTGTCTAAGTGCGGATAATAATTAGTTTTGCGATTGAGTAAAAGCACACAGGCTTGTGCGGCAATAACCACCCGAATGGTGTCATTGATTGTGAGACCTTGGTAACCGACAAAGTTTTTTTCATCCAAAAATATTTGAATATGCCCGTGTAATTGCCTCTTTAAATCATCGGGTAATTTTTTGTAAAGGGCAAAATGTTTGTTAAGAATATCAATCCACTCTTGCGGAAACTCTTTTTTATACAGTTTGGCTCTTCTACGTTCTTTAGGAATCCGTGCCAGGTATAAAACCATTGCAATGGCGATTAAAAAAAGGACAAAATAAAGCAATAATTTTGAATCCATTAATTTTCAAAGCCATTGTCAAATATTGTATCTGCACCTGGAGGAGCAAAAGGAACGATGCAAGTCGGTGAAGAACTAGCGGCAATTCTTCCTGTGATTTGGGTAATCACTGTTGGATGAAAGTTTTCATTGCTTATGCCACAGTTAGCTCCACTTGCGCCACCTACATGACAGTAACTCATAATGGTTCCTTTTGTCCCAGGACCGCCAGGGCAGGAGGTAGGTCCACTATAGCATCCTGCTTCACCGTTGTAACAATGATCAATTGGTGTGCTATAACAATGGGTGTGAGGAGAGCCAAAATTATGCCCTAATTCGTGCCCAACAAACTGTGAGACAAAACCAACGCTTAAGCTAGAACCCATGCGGTTAACACTATAACTGCCTGGGGTTTGAGAGCCTTGTTGAAAACCATCATTACACAAAATATTAACCCATGCAATACCCGAGAAACTATTGCTATTGATGTTTTGCCCGCTTAAAAGTAAGGAAAAATCTCGATTAATTGCTCCTTGATTGACCCGCCAGTATTCTCCAAAATCTGATAAATAAGTTGAAATATTGGGCTCAGTTGGAAAAGGATCGGTAGTCGTTCTTAAAAAAGTGTCGCCAATTAATAAACGCGTAGCAAAATCTCTTTCGTAATAAACATTCATGTTGGTAAATAAGGTTGTTATGAAAGTCATGGCTGTTGTGGTATTATTGCTTTTCCCAAGCATCCACTCATTATCAGTATCTACCGCAATAACCGCTTGGTAATTTATTGTGCCTGTTGGAGCGTGGGGTGCTTGAATCGCATTATTACCGAGATTAATGCTGGATATTTCGGGTTGATTATCCATTTTGGTGAAGCATTGTTTAGTCACGTCAGTATTTTGCGTGTGTTCTTGATGTTGTTTAATTGAAAGGCTTGTATGGATATTGCCAATAATATCTAAACTAACTCCAGCTTTATTGTAGTAACCATGAGCCTCACCATTTGTTGGATTAACCACTAAGCTAAGGCCATTGGCAATTGATGAATAGGTAATGAGCTTTGGGCGTTGAAGTTCTTTTCTTCCTTTAGAAGTGACGAGGTAAATTTTTGCATTCTTTGCAAAGACATCGTATTTTTTAAAAATAATTGTCCTTGGAGAGGTTTTATTATCAAGCTCAATAGCTGCAGAAGGGAAATTCTTGATAGTAATGGTTTGATTGGCATTTATAAAATGATTAATGTCATTACTTGTTAATTTCCAATTACTTTCATGGATATTTACCTGTGCTGATGATTTTTGAGGAGTTAATGGCAGTTGTTTTTGTTGGCTTATATTTTTCAAATTAAAATCTTGTGCAGTAACCGTACACGACAAAATAATAAGAAAGGAAAGTCGTTTTAAAATAGTTGGTTTTATTATTCTCATGGTGAAAATTCTAAGTATAAATATCTACCAGTATAGAGTAACCATCGAGGAATATTAATATTCTTATGTTGAGTTGTTCATTTATGTGATTGTCGTCACGAAATTTGCCTCGAAAACATAAAATTGTCAACCCTTTTGTGTTGATGACGTTAAGGAGAGTGAATTTCCAAGTAAAAGGTATCTTATGCAAGCTAATCGTCGTGAATTTATTAAACAAGCATCCGCTTTGACTCTTGGTGTCAGTGCTTTATCCTTGAGTTTAACGCCCACGCAGTTGATGGCAGGTGATGAGCCTTTAGCGCAACAATTGCCGCTGACATCTAAAAATGCACACCTGTTAAATCGCATCAGTTTTGGCATTAATCAACAATCCATGCGGCGCATCAATCGAATTGGCTATCGGCGATACATTGAAGAACAGCTTAATCCTGATGCTCTTGATGATGTGGAACTTGAAGCTTATATCGATGAACATTTACCAACAGTCAATCAGTCGATAGCCCAAACACGATTGCAGGTAAGAACAAGAGAAATATCCCGTCTACGGGCAGCAGATGAGCTAGCCATGGCAACCTATTTACGAGCCATTTACAGTAAAAAGCAACTGTTACAGATCATGGTTGAGTTTTGGAATAATCATTTCAGCGTTTATCACTTGGATGGCCCTGTGGTGTTTTTAAAAACCCAAGAAGATAAAGAGGTTATGCGCCCTTTGGCATTGTCCAGTTTTTCGCAATTGCTTCATGCCAGTGCTAAAAGTCCTGCGATGATTTATTATTTGGATGGTTATGCCAGCAGCAAAGAAGCACCCAATGAAAATTATGCCCGAGAATTAATGGAATTGCATACGTTGGGTGTTGACGGTCCTTATACACACCACGATATTGATGAAGTGGCGCGTTGTTTTACGGGTTGGAAGATAAATCAACGCAACGGTAAGTTCAGGTTCAGTCGAAAAGACCATGATGGTGATGAAAAACTAGTATTAGGTCATACAATTAGTAGTGGAGGTGGGGTTACTGATGGAGAGCACGTTGTGGAAATATTGGCTGCTCATGAGTCAACTGCAACATTTATGGCTACAAAATTATGCAGGCATTTTATTGCGGATGAGCCAAGTCCAGCCATTATTGAATCCACGGCAGAGAGGTTTCTTGATTCCCAGGGCGACATAAAAGCTTGTTTGCGTCATATTTTGTTATCCAATGAGTTTATTAATTCACAAGATAAAAAATTAAAACGCCCATTCCACTACATGACGGCTGTTGCTCGTTCTCTTGCCGTAACATTTACTGGCAGAGGGGCTGTTCGTTCCACGCGACAAATGTTTGATTCTTTAGGTCAACGACCTTTCTTTTGGCAGTCTCCTGATGGTTATCCTGATGTGGCAAGTTTTTGGGAGTCCACTACGGGTATGTTGTTTCGGTGGAATTATGCCAACGACGTTTGCTTTAGGGATTTTGCAGGTTATCAATACGACCTTTCAAATTTGGTAAGCAAACCTTATACACCTGAAAATATCTACCAACAAATTACAGAAAAAATAATATATCGGCAAATGAACGAGTCCGATCAAAGGTTGATGCTTGATTATTTATACGATGGAACGAAAAATGGCAGAGTTTCACCGCTTAAAATACAAGGGGCTTTAGCATTGGCTATGGGCTCGCCTTATTTTCAACTCAATTAGGAGAAATAATATGCAAACAAGAAGAAGTTTTTTACAGTTAGGTTCGAGCAATAAAGTTGAAAATAAAAATACCGACATATTAATTTATGTGTTTCAACGGGGTGCTGCCGATGGTTTAAATTTGATTGTGCCGCATGGCGATGAAGACTATTACGCTAATAGGCCAAATATCGCGGTAGCCAAACCAAATGGCTTAAATGATGCCGCTTTGGATTTGGATGGTTTTTTTGGTTTAAATCCTGTAATGTCTGCCTTGTTGCCTATTTATGAAAACAAAGACTTAGCCATGATTCATGCGTGTGGTGAGTTGGGTTCAAGTCACTCTCATTTTAAAACGCAAGCAGATGTGGACAGAGGAACAATGGACGAGGGTGTGCAATCGGGTTGGTTAGCTCGGTATGCAAACTCGTCTAATAATGTAAACGCAACTGCTTTTAAATCAGTTGCGTTAAATAAATCTATACCCAAAAGTTTGTCAGGGGCAGAACAAGTGGTTGCACTGGACAATATTGACAGTTTTGCCATTAAAGCCCCAGAGTCAGAAAGTGTTGCCCTGCAAGCTAAACTGTTGTCACTTTTTGCAGGCAAAAGCGCATTGGACAAGGTCGCTCAAGCCACTTTTAATGGTCTTGCAGAGGTGGCTTCAATAAATCCAGAAGATTATCCAGTGGAAAATGAAGCCAATTATCCCAACAGTGGATTTGGCAACCGTTTTAAAGATTTGGCTTTGTTAATTAAATCGGGTATTGGAGTTGAAACTGCCAGCATAGACATTGGTGGTTGGGATACGCATAATGATGAAAATGCAACTCTGGCGGTGTTAGCCAAAGAGTTTGCCGATACCTTAGCGGCTTTTTATGCCGATATGGGCGACAGAATGCAAAATATTACGGTAATTTCTCTCACGGAATTTGGGCGACGAGTGGCAGAGAATGGCTCAAATGGCACCGACCATGGCACTGGAAATGTTGCCTTTGTCATGGGTGGAGGAGTCAATGGAGGTCAAGTATTTACCGATTGGCCTGGTTTAAGAACCCAAGATTTGGTCGGTCCTGGCGACTTATTGCCAACAACCGATTACCGCACGGTTATCGCTGAGTTAATGGATAAACGCATGAATTTTACCAATCAGCAAGAATTATTTCCTGACTTTGAAGTGCCAGAATATTTGGGAGTGTTTAGCCGCTAGGTTTAGAAATTTTAATTTACAAAAGTGTGAAGTAAGATACAATAAAGGATTATTGATAAATTATTCATACAAATGTTAAGCTATGCTCTCAAACCAACCAAAATTCTCTGTGTTGCTCGCAATTATGTGGCACATATTAAAGAGTTAGATAACGAAGTTCCGTCTCAACCGGCTTTATTTATGAAACCGCCTTCGGCTATTGCTAATGAAATTTATTTTAATAAACAAGACCCAATTCATTATGAGGGTGAACTGTGTTTTATAATCAAAGACGGTAAATTCAGCAAAGTGGGTTTTGGCTTGGATTTGACCAAACGCGAGATTCAATCGCAATTAAAAGCCAAAGGGTTGCCTTGGGAACGTGCCAAGGCTTTTGATGGTTCGGCTGTTTTTAGTGAGTTTGTTGCCTTTTCTGGTGAAGTTAAAGACCTTCGCTTAGAGTTGTTTATCAATGGTCAACTTGCTCAGCAAGGTGGTTGTGAATTGATGTTGTACCAACCCGAAGAAATCTTAGCCGACATACAAAGTTTTTGTACTTTGGTTGATGGTGATATCATCATGACAGGCACACCAAAAGGGGTAGGTGAGATTCACCAAGGCGATAAGTTTGTTGGCAAAATATTCTCACAACAAGAATTACTTGTTGAAAAAGCATGGATAGTTAAATGAATCCAGAAGTTAAAAACGTTATCGACACCTACCCAATGGAAATCCAACCTAAAATAATGCAATTAAGACAACTTATATTTTCAGTGGCAAAAGAATCCGACTTAACTCTAAGGGAAACACTTAAATGGAATGAACCGAGTTATTTAAGCAAAGATGGCAGTGCTGTTCGCATTGCGTGGAGAAAATCATTTCCCAATCAATACGGGATATTTTTCAATTGCAAAACCAACCTGATTGAAACATTTAAAGAAATTTACCCACAAGAGTTTACTTTCGAAGGCAATCGCATTTTGATTTTTGCATTAGATGAAGAACTTCCTGAAAAAGAGTTAAAACATTGTATTCAATTATCCTTAAACTACCATGCACTTAAACACCTCCCATTACTTGATGTTTAACGCGTTCTTTACACTTCTTTAATGCCTTCTTTACGAAAACTTAAGTATACCTTAATTTTTTTTTAACACTAATTTAATGCATCTAGCACTACAATCTCAGCAGTCAAACAATTCTGTTTGGCATTTAATATGAGATATTAATTATGAAATTAAAAACACTAATTCTGGCTTCATGTTTAGTCACCAGTTTGACGGCTTTGGCAAATGATGAGATTGACTATACTTGGCTGGAGATTAATTATACCAATATAGAATCAGATACATATGGAAATTTTGACTCCGTCTCATTGGAGGGTTCCTATGCGATAAATGATGATTTTTATTTAGAGGCTGATCTTTCACAGAAAAATAAAGGGATAAATTCTTTTACTGAAAATTCTCACAGATTCAGTTTAGGTTTTAACAAATCTATAGCAGATAAAACTGACTTTTATGCCGAGCTTGGCTATAAGTGGTATGATTTACACAATAATGGCGGTGTTTTAGCAACTATTGGAACGAGAACTATTTTGTCGGATAAATTCGAACTAATTACTGTCCTTGATTATCAGGATTTTAATGTCAGTGGCAGAGGTGACTTCAGTAATCGTTTAAATGCAGCTGATGAAGGCTTTAGTCTAGGCGTTACTGCTCTTTACAAGTTTAATAAAAACTCATCGCTGCACTTTGGAGTCAAAGAAGAAACATCAAATGTCTCACCAACCATTGGTTATCGATATAGTTGGTAAATACCCACAATATTTTATATGAGTTTCGCTATAATGGCGAAACTCAATTAAAAAAGTAATGAATGGCCTTCAACGGTAAAACCTTTGCAAAACAATTACCACCAAAACCGGGGGTTTATCAGATGTTGGATAAACACGATAAGGTCATTTATGTGGGCAAAGCGTTAAATCTAAAAAACCGTGTGGGCAGTTATTTTTCGGGTAAAGCCAAAGACCGTAAGACCATGGTGTTGGTGAGTCTGGTTGCGAATATGCGTTTTAGCATTACCCGTAATGAAGGTGAGGCATTGATTTTAGAAAACCAGCTCATCAAACAAAACAAGCCTAAATACAATATCTTACTCAAAGACGGTAAGAGTTACCCTTATATTTATTTGTCCGAAAATGATGATGAATTTCCATTATTGGAGTTCCGACGTGGAGCCAAAAAAGGCAAAGGACGTTATTTTGGACCTTTTCCCAGTGCACAAGCGGTTAGACACACACTTAATCATTTGCAAAAACTCTTTAAGGTTAGGCAATGCAACAACAGCACTTACGCCAATCGTTCTCGTCCGTGTTTGCAATACCAAATTAATCGTTGTTCGGCTCCTTGTGTTGGATTGGTGTCACAAGAGGAATATAAAAAACAACTGCATTACACAAAAGAATTTTTAGCTGGCAAGTCCACTCAAGTGGTGCAGGAATTGGTTCAATCCATGAATGACTGCTCACAAAGATTGGATTTTGAAAAAGCAGCAGAAATTCGTGATCAAATAAAAGAGCTGAAAATCATTCAATCCCAACAAGTGGTTGAATCCAAATCAAATCTTAATATTGACCTCTTTAGTGTGTCGCATGAATTGGGTTTGTTTATTGTGACTTTATGCGCGGTAAGAGGCGGACAAATGCTCGGACACCGAAATTTTTACCCAAAAGTGCCCAAAGACAATAAAGACGATGAAGTATTATCAGCTTTCATCTCCCAATATTACCAAGACAAACCTGTACCTGAATTGATAATCGTTAATCAAGAGTTGTCCGATAAACAGTGGATAGAAAATGCCTTGTCGCAAATTGCACAAGCCAGCGTAAAAGTTCAAAATAAACCGCGTGGTGAGAGAAAAAAGATGTTGGAGTTGAATAACCTTAACATGACTAACGCACTTGAACTCTATGTGGCAAAAAAAGCCAATTGGCAACACAAGTGGCAAACGTGGGTGAGTCAAGTTGGTTTGAAAAAACCGCCTAATCGAGTCGAATGTTTTGACATATCACACGTTTTTGGCGAAAAAACACGGGCCTCTTGTGTGGTTTTTGATGGCAATGGCGTCAAAAAAAACATGTACCGCAATTATAAAATATCAGGCATAACAGGCGGAGATGATTACGCAGCCATGCGCCAAGTCATCCAAAAACGACTTGAATCCATTAAAAAGCATAAATACGAACAGCCAGATGTTTTTTTAATTGATGGCGGTAAAGGACAAGCCAACCAAGCGTTGAAAATCTTGCAAGAGAACAAGGTAAATGGCATAGAAATAATCGGCATAGCCAAAGACGAAAACCGCACAGCAGGCGAGGAGCGTTTGTTTGTGTTATCGCAAAATATCATGATAAAGCCAGAATCCAATTCATTGCTTTCACACATGACCCAATTTATCCGCAACGAAGCCCACCGTTTTGCCATCACAGGACACCGCAAAGCTTTAGCTAAATCACGCAAAAAATCCTTACTCGAAGGCATTGATGGCATTGGTGAAAAACGCCGAGCCGATTTGCTCAACCACTTTGGTGGTTTACAAGGCTTGAAAAAAGCCAGTATTGAAGATTTAGTCAAACTTAAAGGCATCAGCTCAGAAGTTGCCACTAAACTTTATGCGTATTTGCATTAACAGCATTGGTTTGGTATATCTACGTATTTTATCATGAATTTTCGCTATTATTTTGATGGGCATAGCCCATCCTACGCAAAGATTCAAGTAATGTTTGATTTGTAAATTTACTCAGTTTTTTGTGTAGGATGGGCTACGCCCATCAGCTGTACATTACTATTTTTTAACGGCAGCAATACATTCTATTTCTAATCTGGCATTAAAGCCTAACCCGCTTGCTGCAAAGGCGCTTCTTGCAGGAAATGGTTTTGAAAAATAAGTGACATAAACTTCATTAAAGGCTTGCCATTCTTTAATGTCAGCTAACATAACCGTGCATTTAACAATGTCTTGCATGGATAGGTGCATGCCTTTGAGTGTATTTTTTATGTTGTTCATGGCTTGCTTGGTTTCGGCTTTGATGCCACCTTCTACCAGTTTGCCTTTTGTGGTATCCATGCCTAATTGTCCCGCAAGAAAAACTAAATTTCCCACTCGAACGGCTTCGGAAAAAGGCAGATCTAAGGTGCTTTGTGAAGGGGAATTATAATATTCTACGGGATTATGTTTATTTCTTTGGGCGCAAGAACTGATTGTGATTATAACAAATAGTATGAGGGTAGAGGTTTGTAGTGTTTTCATTATTTTTCCTTTTATTGTTTTACGACTTCTTTGAAAAAGCGAATAAAGTTCCCGCCCAGTATTTTACCCGCTTCATCTTGAGTTAACCCTCTTTTTAAGAGTGCGCCAGCCAGAATTGGTGCTTGTGTGTAATTGTAGAAAACTGGTTTATAATTGGCATCCATATCGGTGCCAATAGCCACATGATTTATGCCAATGTCATCAATTTGCCGAAAGATTTGGTCTATGTAATCGGATAATGTGTGCAAACCTAAACCTGCAGGCCAAACACCCACAAGCCCTCCAGTCTGTGCAACTCGCTTGGCATCTTCTGCATCAATATAGCGAGGGTGGTCAAAGTTTTTATGCCGAATTAATGCGTGCGAAATCATGACGGGTTTTTGCGTTACTTCTAGTGCCTTGTTTAAGGTTTTTTTATGGGCATGTGCTAAGTCAATAATGATGCCTTTTTTATTCATTTTTTTAATGAGTGAAGTACCAAAGGGTGTAAGGGTATTGTGTCGTGCTGCTTGGGTTTGTATGTCGCCTATTTTATTAATGTGGTAATGCATCAGCGTTATGCATCGGATGCCATCGTTATAACAGCTGTCTAAATTATCCAAATTGCCTTGTAAAAAATCAGCCCCTTCGGCACTGAATAACATGCCTATTTTTCCTGTTGTCTTAGCGGTAAAGATGTCTTTAGGGGTTCGGATTTGTATAACATCATTGGTTATCAGTGATTTAAGTGTAGCAATTTGTGTTTGGTAACTTTGCCACGCTTCATTGGCATTAAACTCCCGTCTTGCCGATATGCCATTTTTTCCAAGACGTAAAATTTGGTAGTCAGAAACCGTTGAAAAGGATGATGCCACAAATCCTGCCTTTTTCATGTCTGCAATTGTTTCCTCTTCGAAACGACCAATCAAAGCATAATAGTTAAATTTAAAATCAATGTCTTTTGCGCCTTCGATAAATGAACGACCTGGGTGAGCGTGAATATCGATAGCAATAATTTTATTTAACAGCGCTTGACCATTTTTGATAAGCGCGTCATCAATGGGCATTCCTAGGGGTGGCTTTTTTGACATGTTATACCAAGACAGTCCGCCAGCAGCTAACAGTAGAGTGGATGCGGTGTATAAAAACTTTCTTCGGTTTATTTTTTTCATGTGTTTATGTCACTATTTTGTAGGTGCGCCTTATAAAATTAACTTGACAAATTAAAGTTAATTGAATTAACATTAAAGTCATCATAGTAAATTTTATTGGTATTATCAAGTAAAAACATAGTTTTTGGGAGTAGAGGTCAAATGGTAAATAAAAGCATATTATCACTTTTTATTGCAGCAAGTTTGTATAGTAATAGTGCATATTCGCAACAAGAAGACGAAGGTAAGCAAGAAAATAGAGAGTATGAAGAGGTCATTGTTACTGCACAAAAAAGAGAACAAGCGCTTGTCGATGTTCCTATATCAATGTCAGCTTTCAATGAAGAGCAATTAGAAAAAACTCGTGCCAAAACGATTGAGGATGTTCAGGCTTTAGTGCCTAATTTTAGTTTTGAAAAAGTTAATGGGTTTAGCAATATTAATATTAGAGGCGTTGGTGGTGGCGGTCGTAATATTGGATTTGATTCGCGTTCAGGTTTGTATATTGATGGGGTTTATATTGGGCAAGCATCGGCTTTATCGCAACCTTTATTTGGCATTAAGCAAGTCGAAGTGTTACGAGGTCCGCAAGGTCATTTATTTGGGCGAAATACCGTTTCTGGTGCGGTTAGTTTAACTTCTGCAACACCTTCGGACGAATTTCAAGGCCTATTTAGAACCGTTATTGGAAATTATGGAACATATGAAGCCTATATGACCGTAGAGGGCTCAATGAACGATGCGGTGGCTGGGCGTTTATCTGCTGCTTATGAAACGCGAGATGGGTTTGGGGTGAATTTATTTGACAACAGTGAAATAGATGCTTTGGAAAGAAAAACCATAAGAGGGCAGTTGAGTTTTGATTTGAGTGAAAAGTTGACACTCGATGTATTTGCAGATTATTCCACCACTGATACGACAAAACCCGTGGGAGAGGCACAAACTGGAGGCGCGGCAACTGGTTCAACACAATTTCCAACACCACCAAGAAAGGTCAATACCAATGTTTCTCCATTGGATAATAAAGATAATGGTGGTGTGAGTTTTAATTTTAATTATGAATTAGATAACGATTATTCTGTTACTTTGATTAGTGCTTATAGAAACTCTAAGCAACACAAATTAAATGATACGGATTACAGTCCTTTGGATTTAGTTAATGCGGAATTTTTTGATAAAGGCAATCAAATCTCCCATGAGTTAAGATTGGCATCACCTGGAGACCAAAGAATTCGCTACATGGTTGGTTTGTATTACTTGCGAGAAGATGCCACTAACTTTAGACCTGCGCATGTGGGCACAGGATTTTCTCCTGTTCCTTTTGATATTGCAATTGATGCAAATTTAATCACAAATGCTTACGCTGCATTTACTTCCATTGATGCCGATATTACGGACAATTTAATTTTGAACTTTGGACTAAGATACACGGATGAAAGCAAAAATGTCAGGTATTCATTGACTAATGGCCCAGCATTTGGATTGGGTGCTGCCGATAACTTTAGAGATAAAATTTCATCTTCAAAAGCCACGCCGACATTAGGTTTGACCTATGCCATCAATGAGGATATGAATATGTACGTGAAATACGCCACGGGCTTTAAATCAGGTGGGTTTAATGTTGGTTTTATTTCGCAAAATTCAATTGATAATGGCATTGATTTTAAAGAAGAAACGGTTGATAGCTATGAGTTTGGTCTAAAAGGCAGCTCTTCTGATGGCAAAGTGAGTTTTGATTTGGCTGTTTTTACTGCAACTTATAAAGATTTTCAAATCTTGCAATTTGTCGAAATAGGCAATAATCTAACCGATATACAACTAAGAAACGCAGCGCGTGTTAAGACCAATGGTTTAGAAGGTTCAATTACGTATAATGCCAATGATAATTTAAGATTGGGTTTAAGTTTTGGATTGTTAAATGCTGAGTTTGACTCTTTTCCAGATGCGGCTGGAGTCGGTGTTGATTTTACGGGCAATAAGTTGCCAAATGCACCCAAAGCATCGGGTGCAGCGACGGCAAATTATACCTTTGCCTTAGCGCATGGGAATTTAGATTGGTATTCGGAATATTCTTACCGTCAGCACAGTTTCTCAGAAGCAAACAATAACCCTGTTGCGTCTTTTCTACCCACCCGAACCTTATTCAATACGCGCCTTACCTATAACCCAAACAGTGATAAATGGTCTGCTTCTCTGTGGGCAAAAAATTTATTTGATAAAGAGTATTTAGATTTGCGTGGCAGAGACTTTTTAGGCAATGATTTCTTGAGTCGTGGGGATCCAAGAACTTATGGTGTTGATGTGACGTGGAGGTTTTAACTCATTATGTCTAATTTAAACAATCAAGATAATAAAATTTTACGCGAAGAAGCTGCCAGATTAAGAAGCAACGGAATGGTTGATTCAGTGAATGTCAGTGGCATGAAAATAGAATACTGGCGAGTAGGAGAAGGGACTAACGCTTGGGTGTTTATTCATGGAAATTCAAGCTGTAAAGAGGTGTTTTTTCAACAATTAAATTTATTGAAGTCAGAAAATATAAGCTTAATTGCCATAGATCTACCTGGACATGGTTGTTCAGATAATGCCGTGTCTCCAAAACAACATTATACCATTCCAGGCTATGCTAAGATTGTTGGGAAGGTGATGCGAGCTCTAGGTTTTGAAAGTTATGGTGTCCTTGGGTGGTCATTGGGTGGTAATATTGCGATGGAAATGGCTGGTCAAGGACTGCCAGTGACAAGCATGATGATTATGGGAGCACCACCTGTTGGTCCTGGCATTGAGAATGTTGAGAAAGCCTTTTTGCCTTCTTCACTTGAGGCAACAGGTAAGGCAGACTTAACAGATAATGAATTAAATGATTTTATTCGTGCGATTTATGGAACATTAGCCCCAATACCAGCGGCTTTAGCTTTAACGGCAAAACGCACTCATGGCATGGCAAGAGAAATAATGATAGGGCATTGGATGAGTGGAGAATCAGGGCATATACAAACAGAGACAATAGCACAATGGCGTCACCCAATTGCCGTTATTCATGGAGAAAATGACCCTTTTGTTGCCTTAGATTATCTCAATCAAGCACATTGGAAAAATCTTTGGGGCGATAAAGTACATGTTATTAATTCTGTTGGTCATGCTCCATTTGTTGAAAATCCATCGATGTTTAATAAACTGCTGATGGATTTCATTAATGCAACCTTATAGTTGTTAATGTACTACTTTTCAGACAGTTACGAGCAAGGGAGAACAAAATTTCTTGCTGTGTGTAAAAAAAACAACTTAGTCGTTGAATCGCATATAAATCCCCGAGCTAAATCCCCAAGTGGTGAAGACTTGGCAATGGATGTGGTGTGGTGTGGTGCAAAAGATGCCACCAAAGTGTTTTTAGTCACCTGTGGCACCCATGGTTTAGAGGCGGCAACAGGCTCTGCAACCATTGTGCAATGGTTGCATCAAAAGCAACATTTAACCCTCGCTGAAGATTGTGCTGTTTTATTGATTCATGCCGTTAATGCATACGGTTGGGCTTATAACAGTCGAACCAATGAAGATAATATTGACTTAAACCGTAATTTTTTAAACCACAAGGCTGTTCACCCAAAAAATAAAAATTATGCAAAACTTAAAAACCTCATAAAAATAGAGGAAATAAACAGTGAAACATTGAAAAAGTCAATTGACAATTTTCATCAATTTGCATCAGAAAAAGGTATCTTTAATGCCATTCAGGCAATTACTGCAGGGCAATATGAGGATGCAAGCGGTATAGGCTATGGTGGTAATCAAGACAGTTGGTCAAAAAAGGTATTGATTGAAGTGGTCAAATCAAAGCTAAAGCACGCGCGTAAGGTTGTTAGTATTGATTGGCACACAGGCATAGGAAAATATGGCTTGCCATTCTTTATTTCTCAAGATCAGGTCGGCTCAAAAAAATATAAAATGGCAAGTCAGTGGTGGCAAACAGCGATTCATTCAGATGATATTTTCGATGAAGGCATCAGCCCTGACTACAATGGCTTACTTATTCAAGGTCTTCGGGATGAACTGCATAAGTTAAGCAAGCCAGATGTATTAACGGTGGTCATCGAAATTGGCACCTATGATTTAGATAGCATGTTGCAAGCATTAATTATGGATAACTGGCTAAGGCAAAATCTCAATAATCAATCGAGTCAAAGGGTTCGTCAAACATTAAGGTTGGTGGAACGTTTTTACCCTTCAATGCCCGAATGGCGAGCGTCTGTTTTATCCCATGCTCAGCTTATTTATCAACAAACATTAAATGGTTTGTCAAACTGGTAACAGTTGTTTGTTATCGCCTATCGCGGTATGATGACTCTATGAAACCAGTTAAAAAAAGCAATTACCATCACGGCAATTTAAGGCAATCTATAATCAATGCTGTTGCGCATTTAATTAAAGCCAAAAATGGCTTAAATTTTCAACTCAAAGAAGTCGCTGAGCTTGTTGGAACCTCGCAACCAGCCATCTATAAACATTTTAATGGAAAAAAAGAGTTATTAACGGAAGTGGCAGTCGCAGGGTATCAGTTGCAAACAAAATACCGAGAAGAATCACTTGCCCGCACCCCAAATAACCCGCTTGCGCAAATGAAATCTATTGGTCAATCTTACCTGCAATTTGCGCAAAAATTTCCAGGTTACTTTTTGTTGATTAAAAACCTTGAAACAAAAGAAATACTCTCATCCAAAAGGTATTTGGCAGAACGTCAGAAAACCATAAAAGCCATCACCACAACCACACAAAAATGCATGAGTGAAGGTTTGTTTATCACGGTAGATTTACAAGTGGCATTAACAGCGTTAAATGCGGCGGTTATCGGATTGGCACACCTTTATATTACAGGTCAAACCTCATTGCTTTCAACAGATAAAATAAGTATTCAAGATTTTTTAGACAAAGTTTTGGAATTGCATATTTCTTCTTTGCTTTCGCAAAAGGGCAAGCAAGCTTATGCTAAGTTAAAATAAATTATTCAGTTCTTTGATATGTTGCCCATAGTCTTGATATAATGGGAGAATTATATAATAAGACGGATAGAAAATGACAAATATCGCATTTATTGGTTTGGGTAACATGGGCGGCCCCATGGCAGAGAATCTCATCAAAGCAGGGCATAACTTAACCGTTTATGATTTAAATAAAGAAGTGGTCGCAAAAGCTGTAAAGGCAGGTGCTAAACAAGCAGATTCAGCTGTTTCGGCATTAACTAATGCTAATGTGATAATTTCCATGTTACCAAATGGTTCAATTGTCAAGTCACTTTATACCGGCAAAAATGGTTTAATCAACCACATTTCCAAAGATGTTTTAGTTATTGATAGTTCCACAATCGCAGCCGATGATGCGCGCCATGTGGCAACGGCTTGTAAGGTTAAAGGCATTAATATGGTTGATGCGCCAGTTTCAGGAGGAACAGCCGCAGCGATTGCAGGGACATTAACCTTTATCTGTGGAGGAGAACCTGAAGCTTTTGAAAAAGCCAAGCCCATACTAGATGCCATGGGTAAAAATATCTTTCATGCCGGTGCATCAGGTGCTGGGCAGGTGGCAAAAATTTGCAACAACATGTTATTAGCTGTACATATGATCGGTACTGCTGAAGCTTTAAATATGGGAACAAGACAAGGGCTTGATGCGGGTGTTTTATCTGAGATTATGAAAGCTTCATCAGGTAACAACTGGTCATTGCAAGTCTATAATCCATTTCCAGGAGTGATGCCCAATGTGCCATCAAGCAATGATTATAAAGGTGGCTTTATGACCAATCTTATGAGTAAAGACTTGGGACTAGCTCAAGAGCTTGCCAGCAAATCACACAGCCCCATTCCTTTAGGTGCCGCTGCTGGTCAATTGTATGAATTACACAAATACAATGGTCAAGGAACAAAAGATTTTTCGAGTATTTTGCAAATGTTGCAAGAAAATAGCTAATTTAACCACCAAAATCCACAAACTTCCTTGTTGGATAAACTGCTTTACAGTATAATCCCGCGGCTTTTCGCTTGTTTTGCGAGAAAGTAAATCCTGCATCATGCTAAATGATTTAACTGGGTGCCAATTTTTATTGGTTGTTAATCAAGCATGAATGCATAGTTTATAACCCTTAAATTAGGAAAATTAATAATGGCTAATGTTAGCATAAAGCAGCTGCTGGAAGCTGGTGTACATTTCGGACACAATACCAGATACTGGAATCCAAAAATGGATCAATACATTTTTAGTTCTAAAAATAAAATTCATATCATTGACTTATCCAAGACTGAAAAACTAATGAAAGATGCGTTAAACTACGTAAGTTCTTTGGCATCACGCCGTGGGAAAGTTATGTTTGTTGGTACAAAGCGTTCTGCCGGTAAAGTGATGAAGCAAGAAGCGATTCGTTGCGGTATGCCTTATGTGACTAACCGTTGGTTAGGTGGCATGATGACTAACTACAAGACAGTCAAACAATCAATTAATAGAATTCGTGACATTGAAGCAATGAAAGCGGATGGTCGCATGGATAAATTGATTAAAAAAGAGCAGTTAAAGCACGAAAGAGAATTAACTAAATTGGAAAAATCTTTAGGTGGAATCAAGGACATGGCTGGTGTTCCAGATGCAATGTTTATTGTTGATACTAAGCATGAGTCAATCGCGATTAAAGAAGCAAATACATTAGGAATTCCAGTGATAGCTGTTGTGGATACAAATAATTCATTTGAAGGTGTTGATTATATCATTCCTGGAAATGATGATGCGATGAAAGCAATTAAATTGTACGCATCAACTTTTGCAGATGCTGTATTAGAAGGCCGCGCTTCAATGCCTGCACCAAGTGATGCAGAAAAAGTAAAAAAAGAAGCAAAAAAAGCCGTTGCTGCAAAAAAGACTGAGAAAAAAGAAGCGACTCCTGTTGAAGAAGTTAAAACAAAAGAAGTTAAAACAGAAGAAGCAAAACCAGAAGTAAAAGAAGAAGTCAAAGCAGAAGTTAAAAAAGTAACCAAGAAAAAAGTGACTAAGAAAAAAGTAACTAAGAAAAAAGTAACTAAGAAAACTGAAGATTAATTTCTTTTTTGATACGATATTAAGGGCAAGTTAACTTGCTCTTAACTAAATTTTAAATAAATACACGAGCCAATGAGTTCGTAAACGAAGAGGATTTAAACATGAGCGTTACAGCTTCAATGGTTAAAGAATTAAGAGAACGTACCGGTGCTGGTATGATGGAATGCAAAAAAGCATTAGTTGCTTCAAATGGAGATGTTGAAGTGGCAATTGAAGAAATGCGTAAATCTGGTGCGGCAAAAGCGGCTAAGAAATCAGGTCGCGTTGCAGCTGAAGGCGTGGTTAAAATCGTTATTGCAGATGATGGTAAAAAAGCCACTATAATTGAAATCAATTCTGAGACAGATTTTGCCGCGAAAGATGCACAGTTTTTAGCATTTGCGGATAAAATTGCGGCACACGCTGCTGCTTTGGGTACAGAAAATGTTGAACAATTGCTTGCATCAGAAATTGATGGTGAGAGTGTTGAAACAATTAGAACTGCATTGATTGCCAAGATTGGAGAAAACATTCAAATCCGTAGAATCTCACAATTAACGGCGGATCAAGGTGTATTTGGACATTATATACATGGTGTAAAAATTGGTGTTGTGGTTAATGTTTCTACGGACAATACAGACTTAGCAAAAGACTTGGCTATGCATATTGCAGCAGTTAGTCCTGAATACATCGCTGAAAAAGATGTTCCAGCAGATGTTATTGCTAAAGAAAAAGAAATTTTAATTGCACAAGTTGCTGACAGTGGTAAACCACCTGAGATTGTTGAAAAAATGATTGGTGGTCGTTTACGTAAATTCCTAGCAGGAATTACATTATATGGACAACCCTTTGTTAAAAACCCAGATATGAGCGTTGAAAAATTGTTGAAATCAGAAGGTGCAGACGTGGTATCCTATGCACGCATGGAAGTTGGCGAAGGCATAGAAAAGAAAGAAGATAATTTTGCAGAAGAGGTTATGGCACAAGCCCGTGGCGAATAATTCTTCAAAATTTAAACGTATCCTTCTCAAACTCAGTGGTGAAGCACTGATGGGCGAGGAGGATTACGGTATTGATCCAAAAGTAATCAATCGCATTGCTGCTGAGATTCATGAGATTCATGAAATGGGAGTGGAAATTGGTATTGTTATTGGCGGAGGAAATATATTCCGTGGTGCAGGTCTTGCAAAATCAGGTATTGATCGCGTTACCGGTGACCACATGGGAATGTTGGCGACGGTGATGAATTCTCTGGCATTACAAAATGCCATCGAAAAAGCAGGATCTAAAGTACGTGTGATGTCAGCCATACAAATTCATGAAGTCTGTGAAGATTACATCCGTCGTAAAGCCATTAGGCATTTAGAAAAAGGCAATATTGCTGTTTTTGCAGCAGGAATAGGCAATCCTTTTTTCACCACAGACTCTGCTGCTTCCTTAAGAGCCATAGAAATTGATGCGGAAATTGTACTCAAAGCAACAAAAGTCGATGGCGTATACTCAGCTGATCCAGTGACAAATCTTGATGCTGTTAAATACGATGAGTTGTCTTACGATGAAGTCATCGAAAAGAAATTAGCAGTAATGGATACAGCAGCAGTGGTATTATGTCGAGATCAAGGCATGCCATTAAGAATTTTCAATATGGGTACATCAGGTGCCTTGATGAAGATTATCCAAGGTCAGAATATTGGAACAATAGTTAGAAATTAATGTCACAAGAGCAGTTTAACCGTAAACAATAGGTGTAAAAGATGATAAACGAAATTATAGATGATGCAAAGCTAAGAATGGGCAAAAGTGTTGAATCATTAAAAAGTGAATTAACCAGTGTTCGCACAGGTCGAGCAAACACAGCATTGCTTGATGGAATTTCTGTAGACTATTATGGCAGTGCTACGCAATTGAGTCAGGTGGCAAATGTTGCTGTTTCTGATGCGCGAACATTGACAATCACACCTTGGGAAAAAGACATGGTGGCACCCATTGAAAAAGCAATTATGCAGTCCTCATTAGGGCTAAATCCAGTCAGCGCAGGGATGGTTATTCGTTTGCCTTTACCGCCATTAACAGAAGAACGACGCAAGGAAATGGTTAAATTAGTTCACTCTTTGGGTGAAAATTGCAAAATAGCGATAAGAAATATCCGTCGCGATGCCAACCATTCATTTAAAGTAATGCAAAATGACAAAGACATCACCGAAGATGAACAACACAATGCTGAAGAAAGCATCCAACAAATTACTAATACCTATGTCAGTAAAGTTGATGACGTGGTTAAAGTTAAAGAAGAAGAATTAATGGAAATATAATTCTTTTGAGAATTATACCATTTGTTTTGTCTACAGAAACCTCAAAAGCTCCCAAACACATTGCTATCATTATGGATGGCAATGGTCGTTGGGCAACCTTACGAAATAAATACCGCACATCAGGGCATAAAGCTGGTGTAAATTCGGTTAGAAAAGCCATAAAACAAGCATCAGAAATTGGTGTTCAATGGTTGACTCTTTTTGCCTTTAGTAGCGAAAATTGGCAAAGACCGGAAAAAGAAGTTTCTATGCTAATGGAGTTGTTCACACGTGCTTTAAAAAAAGAAGTGCCAGAATTGCATGAAAATGGAGTGCGCTTAAGTTTTATCGGTGATTTGTCGCGTTTTTCCGATGGATTGCGCAAGCGCATGAAAACAGTTGAGGATTTAACAAAAGAGAATAAGAAAATGGTGTTAACCATAGCAGTCAACTATGGTGGGCGTTGGGATATTATGCAAGCAGCACATCGATTGGCTCTTGCACTAAAGAACAACCTTATTAAGGAATCCGATATAAATGAGCGAACATTTGAGCAATTTCTTTCTTTAAACGATGCACCTTACCCCGATTTATTAATCAGAACAGGTGGAGATCAACGCTTATCAAATTTTTTGTTATGGCAAGCAGCCTATACAGAGCTCTATTTTACTCAAACATTATGGCCTGATTTTGATGAGTCAAGCTTGAACCAAGCGGTTGAGGAATACTATAATCGCGAAAGAAGGTTTGGTAAAATTCCAAACCACGTAAAGGAAGAAATTTAAATGCTTAAACAAAGAATACTCACTGCGCTCTTATTAGCTCCAGTTGTAATCGTGATTATTTTAAAAGGTGATGAATTGCTGTTCACTTTATTTACCGCGTTTTTAGCCAGTATGATTGGGTATGAATGGTTTCAATGCGTTAAAAAGAGCCCAATAAACTCTATTGTCATGTCTGCTTTGGTTGGAATAAGTATTATTTTTATCAATAAAGCCAGTTTTATTGAGATTGATGTTGTGCGTATTCTCATTGCTGCCAGTATTATTTGGTTGATTTGTTTAGTGTGGTTGTTGAAGCCCCGAGAAGGCGCTGTGAAATACGCTAAAAAATATGCCTTAGGTGTTGGTGTATTATTGTTGTTCGGTGCATCACTAACCTCTATTCATCAATTGCCAGAAAAAGGTGCGCAGCTTACCCTAGCGTTGTTTTTACTTATTTGGATAGCAGATATTGGAGCTTATGTCTCGGGCAAAACTTTTGGTAAGCACAAACTTGCCCCTCAAATAAGCCCAGGAAAAACGGTTGAAGGCTTAGTTGGAGGGTTAGCATTTACCGCTATCTACGGTTATTTTGTAGCGGTGTGGTTAGGCTATAATCCACTATATTTTATTGCCTTTTTTCCATTAATAGCAATCATCTCAGTCATTGGTGATTTATTTGCCAGTTTATTAAAACGCCAAAATAATATTAAAGACAGTGGTTTCCTGCTGCCAGGTCATGGTGGTTTTTTGGATCGCTTTGATTCGCTGATTGCTGCTACACCCTTTTATTTTGCCTTTATTCATTTTGTTTCATAATGACGCAGAATCCCAAAAATGTTGTTGTTTTAGGTGCAACGGGTTCCATTGGAGCCAGTACCTTAGCTATCATAGAGCAACACCCTGACAAATTTAATGTGTTGGCTATCAGTGGGCACAGTAATGTTAATAAACTGGCTGAATTAGTCCGTCAATTTAAGCCAAAATTTGTCGTTATTTCAGATAGCAGTCAATACACTCAGCTGTCCAGATTAATCAGTGATGAATGTACGGTACTAGCAGGAGCGCATGAGTTGGCTGCAATCTGTCAGTTAGATTCCGCTGATTTGATTGTAGCAGGAATTGTCGGAGCTGCAGGAATGCAGCCAGTTTTGGCCAGTGTTAAAGCGGGGAAAACGCTGTTGCTTGCCAATAAGGAAGCCCTTGTCTTAGCAGGTGAATTGGTCATGAAGGCTGCTAAAGATAATGACGCCACAATTATTCCTTTAGACAGTGAACATAATGCCATATACCAATGTTTGCCAGATTCTTACCAGTGTGGGAGCACGCCAAAAAACATTGATAAAATAATTTTAACTGCATCAGGGGGTCCTTTTTGGAATAGGGACGCATCAACTTTTGATAAAATATCTCCAGAGGAAGCTTGTGCGCACCCAAATTGGGATATGGGTCGGAAAATATCAGTGGATTCGGCAACTTTAATGAATAAAGGCTTAGAAATAATAGAAGCTCATTGGTTGTTTAATCTGGGTGAAAAAGACATTGATGTGCACGTGCATCCACAAAGTATAGTGCATTCCATGGTCTGTTATCAAGATGGTTCGGTATTAGCTCAATTGGGTGAACCTGATATGCGAATTCCGATAGCCAATGGGCTTGGTATGCCTGAGCGCATAGCCTCTGGTGCGAATATGTTGAATTTATTACAAAGTCAAGATTTGCAGTTTTTTCCACCTGATTATGAAAAATTTCCCTGCTTGACTTTGGCAAAAGAAGCGATACAAGCAGGAGGAACATCCATGGCAGTGTTAAATGCGACAAATGAGATAAGCGTTGATGCCTTTTTGAATAAATTAATTTCTTTTACCACAATTGCTAAAATAAATGCTGAAATCATGAATAATACTGCGTTATCTGGTATCGAGAATGTCGAACAATTACTGCAATTAGATGAAGAAGTGCGTGCTAATGCACGACAAATGGTGAAACACTATGCTTGAGTTTATAAGTTCAATTTGGTGGATGTTGGTAACACTTGGTGTGTTAGTGACGTTTCATGAATACGGTCATTTTTGGGTGGCAAGAAAATTTGGTGTGCATGTTCTCAAGTTTAGTGTGGGTTATGGAAAATTGTTTTGGTCTAAAAAAGATAAAACTGGAACAGAGTTTGGTTTTGCGCCGATTCCTTTAGGGGGTTATGTCAAAATGCTGGATACAAGAGACCCAGATATTAACCTTGCTAAGTATGACTATTCACAAACATATAATGCTAAGCCAATCTGGCAACGCGCACTTATTATGTTTGCAGGACCAGCTTTTAATTTTATTTTGGCAGTCCTACTTTTTTGGGCAATGTTTATCTATGGTAAAGATGAAATAAAACCTATTTTAGGTGAACCAACAAAGCTACTTCAACAGGCGGGTGCGAAAAAACAAGATGAAATTATAAGCATCAATGGATTCCCTGTGAAAACATGGCAAGATGTGAGTCTTGAGCTGGTCACTAAAGGTTTGGATAGAAAAGATATTGAATTAACGGTAAGGCGAAACAACGAAATTAAGCACCTAACTTTAGCGTTATCTCAACTTCCTGATGGCTCTGATGAAACCCAAGTGTTTAACAATGTCGGGCTTAAGCCGTGGCGAGTTCCATTGGAAAATCGAGTTTATACCTTGGCAGCGGGAAAACCTGCTGAAAAAGCAGGCGTTCAAAAAGGAGATAAAATTATCGCAGTCAACGGTGAGAGTACCTCGGATTGGTATGCCGTTGTAGAAAAATTAAATAAACACATTGATGGTGAAATTAATCTCACTATTTTACGAAATAATAATACTTTAAATGTTATTATCGCCCACGCAGTTGATGATGAATCGGGCACAAGGCGAATTATTGGAATAGGGCAACAGCCTCCAAGTGAGTCGGATAAAGAATATTATCGTTCTTTGTTCTTTAATAATTCGCATGGAATTTTTGGTGCATTAAGACAGGCTTTCAAAGAAACGTGGCGCATGACGAGTGTGTCTTTGAATATGATGGGTAAAATCATCACGGGAAAGGCTTCGTTAAAAAATTTATCGGGTCCGATTACAATTGCTCAAGTTGCGAGTGACTCGGCCTCACGCGGAGTGGCATGGTTTTTGGGTTTTTTAGGTTTGGTCAGTTTAAGTTTGGGAATAATAAATTTAATGCCAATACCTATGTTAGATGGCGGACAATTGCTTTTTTTACTCTTTGAGAAGCTAAAAGGAGCACCTTTGAGCGAAGAGTTTCAATTGAAAGGGCAAACGGTAGGGATTATTTTCCTACTTTGTTTCATGTCAATTGCATTTTATAACGACATTTTGAGACTTGTGTCTTAAAATAACAAGCTGAAAATTTATTGAGTGGCATTTATGTGTGCTCATTCACGAAAAAAGAAAAATATTTATGATTAGATCTTTATTATTATTAACATTGTTAAGTTTGACCTCTTTATCTTGGGCGTTTGAGCCTTTTGTTGTATCTGATATTCGTTTGGTTGGAGCTAATAGAATTTCCCATGGAACAATTTTTACCTATTTGCCAATCGAAAAAAGAGATAGGGTAACGAAAAGAAGTATAAAACGCTCCATTAAGTCGCTGTTTAGAACAGGTTATTTTAGTGATGTTAAAATGTATAGAGATGACGGTGATGTGCTTGTTGTTAAATTGGTCGAAAGACCTGCAATTGCCTCTATTGATATTGATGGAAATAAAGCCATTAAAACAGAAGAGCTTTTAAAAGGCTTAAGAAATATTGGTCTAATTGAAGGTGAGGTTTTTGATAAGTTACAATTAGAACGAGTGAAAAATGAGTTAACTAAGCAGTATTTTTCAAGAGGAAAATACAATGTTGTGGTTGATGCGAAAATCAAGAAACTCGATAGAAATCGAGTTAAAGTGAACATTGATATAGTTGAAGGCAAGGCAGCAAAAATCAAACACATTAAAATCGTTGGTAATACTGTTTTTACCGATGAAGAACTCATTGATACATTTGAATCTGATACGACAAATTTTCTTTCATGGTACTCCTCGCATGATAAATATTCAAAAGAAAAGCTTAATGGGGATTTGGAAAAATTAAAATCCTACTATATGGACAGAGGTTATGTTGATTTTAACGTAGAATCCGTACAAGTCTCCATCAGTCCAGATAAGAATGACATTTACATTACAGCCAATATTAATGAAGGAGATGTTTATACCTTTGGTGACATGAAAGTCACTGGAGAAATGGTGTTGCCCAAAGAGACTTTTGAAGGGTTGATTGTGTCAGAAAAAGGCAAAACATTTGCACGTAACTTGACTGAAGCCAGTGCTGAGAGGATGAAAATAATCCTTGGTAATTTAGGTTATGCTTTTGCAGAAATAACACCCGTACCTGAGACTCATAAAGATACGCATATTGTCGATGTAGTTTATTATGTAGATCCAGGGAAACGTGTTTATGTGAGAAATGTCAACTTTCACGGAAACATCAAAACAAAAGATGAAGTTTTAAGACGTGAAATGCGTCAATTTGAAGGAGGCTGGTACTCTAAGTCATTAGTTGAGCGTTCAAAAATCAGATTACAACAAAAGCCATACTTTGAAGAAGTGACGATTGAAACACCAAAAGTACCAGGTACAGATGACCAAGTTGATGTTGAAGTGACAGTAAAAGAAAGAAATTCAGGTCAATTTCAGTTTTCAGTAGGATTTTCACAAGTCAGTGGAATCAATACTTCAATTTCAGTTTCTTTACAGAATTTACTCGGAACAGGTAACACCCTATCGTTTGCTGTAAATAACAGTAGCTTTTTTAAACGCCTTAATGTCTTTTATGAAAATCCTTTTTATACGGATGAAGGAGTGACACGGGGTTTTAGCATGGATTACTCCACATCTAATTTCGGTGAGGCAAATATTGCTCGATTTAGTTCAAGTAATGGAGGGTTTGGTATGCACATGAGTTTTCCTATCTCGGAATACGATCGTATTTTTACTAGTCTGGCGTATCAACGCAGAAATGTAAAAGCATTCTTAGGATCTACAGCCTCGCTCATATTTAATGATTTGTGTGATTTAGGTGGCTATGCTTATACCACTCAACCAACATTGCCATCAGGTGTTTCTTGGGATGGTATTGCCTGTGCTCCAGAAGCGATAGAGACAACACCTCCTGATGATCCAGGTGGCATAAGAGATGGAGTACTTGTACCATTTCAAGTGAGAAAGGCCTTTACATTTTATACTGCAGAAGCCAGGTGGTCACGCGATAGCCGAAACCGCTTCTTTAACCCAACAAGAGGTTCATTTTACCGTTTGGGTGCTGAATTTACTTTGCCTGGCTCGACTGCATTATTTTATAAATTTAATGCAAGAGTAAATAGACTGTTTCCTCTATCTAAAAATATAACCCTTTCTTTAACTGGAGAATTAGGTTACGGAGACGGTTATTCCAAAACGAAAAAACTCCCATTCTTTGAAAATTTCTTTGCGGGAGGAACGCAGTCTTCAATACGCGGTTATCGAGATAATACTCTTGGGCCTAAATCAACCATCTTAGAAGATGATTTATCTGGAAATTTACCTTTGACTTCTCGCCCAGGGGATCCTGTGGGAGGAAGTTTAAAAACAGTTGGCTCCGTCGAATTGGTTTTCCCTACCCCTTTTGCGAAGGTCGGAAATTCCGCTCGTTTGGCTCTTTTTTGGGATTTTGGTAATGTATTTAATGGCTATAATGACTTCGAAGCACGCGAGTTTAGACATTCTGTTGGGTTGGCATTAAAGTGGCAAGCACCTGTTGGCCCCATAATAATTAACTTTGCTCGTCCTTTTAATAATGACAAATTAGATGATACAGAAACAATACAGTTTGCATTTGGTAATACATTCTGATTAAATAATAGCCATGAGAATAGGGTATAATCAAAAAGCGAAAAGGAAAACAATATTTTTAATATTGTTTTTTTTTAGTGCATACTCTTATTCTGCCAATAAAATTGGCTTTGTTGATATGGATAAGCTTCTTGACAGCTCCCCTCAAATCAGTAATGCGCGGGCATTAATTACCAGTGAATTTGAGTCGCAATACACCGACATTGAACAAAAAGAAACCGATTTAGAACGTTTGGAAAATAGAATTACAAAAGATGGAGCGATGATGTCGTTGGCTGATTTAAAGCCGTTACAAGAAAGGGCTCGAATATTAGATAGGCAAATTAGACGGGCAAAAGAAGACTTAAAAGATGCAATCAGTATCCGAAAAAATCAAATATTAAGTAAAATACAAGATGATTTAAACAAAACAGTAGAACAATACGCCAAAGATAATGGCTATGATGCAATACTCATAAATGCAATCTTGTATGTTAGTGATGAAATGAACATCACCGATGAAATACTTAAGATACTAAAAGAAAAAGACAAGAATGAAAATTAGTCTAGGGGAGTTGGCTCAAAAATTCGATGCAGAATTTCAAGGCAATTCCAACCACCAAATAAGTGCTGTTGCCACGCTGGACTCGGCAAAATCTCATCACCTTAGTTTTTTATCCAATTCAAAATACACGTCACTGCTTGAGACAACAAAAGCTGGTATTGTAATTCTTACTAAGGAAAATAGTGACTCTTTTCAAGGCAATCAAATCATTGCCAATGACCCTTACGTCGTCTTTGCTAAGATTGCCGCACTTTTTCAAAATTCTAAAGAAGTGATTCATGAAATTCACCCAAATACAGTTATTGCAGATTCTGCTATTATTGGTAGTAATGTCCATATTGGAGCATATTCAATTATTGGAGAGAATACAGTTATAGCAGATGGTACAGTTTTAGAAGCCCGTGTGTCGATTGGAAATAATTGCCGTATAGGTAAAAATTGCTTAATCAAACCCAATGTTGTTATCTCAGATAATTGCACGCTGGGTGAAAATGTTATACTGCACCCAGGCTGTATTATTGGAGCGGATGGCTTTGGTTTAGCGCGAGATAAAGATAAGTGGGTAAAAGTGCCACAACTGGGGGCTGTTGTTATTGGAGATGATTGCGAAGTTGGCGCCAACACAACTATTGATAGAGGGACAATGGATGATACCGTTTTAGAAAATGATGTCCATCTAGATAATCAGATACAAATAGCCCACAATGTTAAGATAGGTGCTCATACGGTTATGGCGGGTTGTTCTGCAGTGGCAGGGTCTGCTAAAATTGGTAAAAATTGCCTAATAGGAGGCGGTGTGGGTATAATTGGACACATAGAGGTTTGTGATAATGTGACACTGCAATCCATGGCGTTAGTGACGCGTAGTATAAAAAAACCAGGAAGTTATAGTTCGGTTTCACCTCTGCAAGAAACATCAGATTGGCGAAAAAGTGCTGTAAGAATTAAACAATTAGACAAAATAGCTAAACGACTAACGCGTTTGGAAAAGCAAGAGAGCAAAAAATGACAGAAGAAAACAATACACTAAACAGTGTTGAAGTTACAAAAATAATGAAATTGTTACCACACAGGTACCCTTTTTTATTAGTGGATAGAGTGATTGATTATAAACTTGGAGAACATTTGACCGCCATAAAAAATGTCACGTTTAATGAACCCCACTTCAATGGGCATTTTCCAAAATATCCAGTTATGCCAGGCGTGTTGATAATAGAAGCAATGGCACAAGCCTCAGGAATATTATCGCGTTTAGCAATAGGCGAGTTAACTAATGAAGAAGACATCTTTTACTTAGTTAAGGTGGATAAGGCAAAATTCACCAAAACGGTCATACCAGGTGATCAACTGCATTTGCATACGACTATAAAGCGCAGGATGCGCAATATGGTGCAATACGTTTGTCAAGCAACTGTTGATGGAAAAGTGGTTGCTAAAGCTGAGTTGTTGTGTGCCAGTAAAAGCTAATTATGAGTCAATTAATACACCCAACAGCCATAATTGACGAATCTGCTCAAATTGCCGATGATGTCCAGATAGGTGCTTTTACTATAATTGAAGCAGATGTCACCATCGGTAAGGGGACTGAAATAAAGCACCACGCAACCATCGCAAAGCACACGGATATTGGTGAAAATAATCGCATCTTTCAATATTGCTCTATTGGCGAAGAATCTCAAGATAAAAAATATCAGGGAGAACCAACGCGAACCCTGATAGGAAATAACAACACAATCCGCGAATACGTTTCCATCCACCGTGGTACAGTGGATGATAAAGGTTTAACACAAATTGGCGATGATAATTGGATAATGGCGTATGTTCATATCGCCCACGATTGTGTCTTGGCAAATAATATTATCATTGCCAATTGCGCCACTTTAGCAGGTCATGTGCATTTGGATGATTATGTTATTCTTGGTGGTTTTACAAAGTTACACCAATTTTGCCGAATAGGTGCACATGCCTTTACGGCAATGGATACGAACTTCCAAAAAGATTTACCTCCGTATGTCATGGCACAAGGCAGTCCAGCAAAACCACGCATAATCAATGCTGAAGGGCTCAAACGCCGTGGCTATAGTCAAGAAGACATCAGCGCACTGAAAAAAGCCTTTCGTTATTTATACAAATCCGACTTGCGTTTAACGGATGCATTAATTCAAATGCAGAAACTAGCAGATAAGCACCCATGCGTACAATTAATGGTTGATTTTATCAACTCCAGTAGCCGCAGCATTATTCGGTAAGGTAACATGTGATGGAACACAATAAATTTAGAGTTATAGTTACGGGACGATATAAAAAGCAAATTGATAAAGCTATCGCTGCTGAGCGAATAGGTCAACATTCAGACATTACACCAACCCAAGCTCTTAAATTGATTAATTCAAGAGAATCACAAATCTTGCATGAGTCCTTGGAACATGCAAGAGCCTATGAAATCAAACGACTATTACAAGACAGTGGTGTAGAGATTAAGTTAGAACCTGCCCAAACGTATTTTACCCAGTCAAGTGATGAACAAAATGAAGGTGAAAGAAAGCCTCGTTTATTGGCGAGGTTATTCAATTATTTCAAGAAAAAGCCAAAAGTTGAACAGCAAGTTGATATAAACTGGGAAGATAAGCCCCGTTTTAATCGTAGTACAATAATCTACAGTAACAAAAGGAAGCTCCCAATAGGGTTGATGTTTAAAGCTGGACTAGTTCTTTTTGCTCTTTGGTTTTTTTGGCTAAAAGCCATAACAACAGATATATCAGGCGATGGTTTTGATGAATATGGTGACCCTATTGTTATGGTGTTTACCAATAAAAGTTGCCAGCAAGAATGTTCGCAAGTCTTGGGTAATTTAAGAGCCCGTAAAGTTCCTCATGAACACTACATTATCAACACTAGATTAAAAGATGATGATAAATATAAGCTATGGAAGAAGTACTCTAAAGATAAATTTCCATTGGTGATGGCAGGTAAAAACATTCTAACTGATAGTAGTAATACTGGTTTAATTGAATTGTTGGGATCGACTTTCGGAAATCAATATTTAACTTCAATTGAAAAAGAACTCTATAGTAAACATTTTCACGAAAATGGAACTCCAAAAATAGCCATTTATTGTCAAAGTAATAATGGTATCTGTCAACAGCTCAATAAAAAGCTAAAAGTCGCTAATTTAAAATTCAGTTATATAGAAGTCGATAAACTAGACAATAAAAATACAGTTATAGAAACATTAGCACTAGAAAAATACCCTAGCATGTTTAAAGGATACAAAAAAACACAAGGCACTGATGTCAGTGGTATATCCTTGATGTTTGAATGAATATTATGAGCGTCAATACAAAAATAATTGCCATCATAGCTGGAGAAGACTCTGGGGATTTACTCGGTGCTGAATTAATTAAAAACACACTTAAAATTAACTCTTCTATCCAATTTATCGGCGTAGGTGGAGATAAAATGGTAGAGGCTGGTTTGAACTTGATTAGCTCGAATAAAGAATTTTCCATAATGGGCATTGCCGAAATCTTTAAAAAGTTACCTAAATTATTAAAACTTCGAAAATATATTGTCAAAGAAATTAGCGCCGCAAAACCTGATGTTTTTATTGGCATAGATGCTCCAGATTTGAATTTTCCAATAGAAAAGAAACTTAAAAAACAGGGTGTTAAAATTATCCATTATGTCAGCCCATCCATCTGGGCATGGCGCCCCAAGAGAGCTGTCAAAATAAGTAGGCTAACAGATTTAGTCATGACCTTGTTTCCTTTTGAGCCACAATACTATGAAAAATATGGCGGCAAAGCCATCTTTGTTGGACATCCTTTGGCAGAAAATATCTCACTTGATATAGACAAAGAAAAAGCTAAAAAGGTATTGGCACTGGAGAATAAAAAACCAGTACTGGCTGTTTTGCCAGGCTCAAGAAACAACGAACTCAAAGCACACACGCAAATTTTTATTAAAACAGCTAAGCAACTCAAACAGACCAACCCTGAATTACAAATAATTTCAGCCAATACCACTCAAGAAAAAAGAAACTTTATTCTAAAAGTCGCCAAAGATAATGATTTAAAAATCGACATGTTTGATGATGCCACACAAGTCTTAAAAGCCGCAAACCTTGCCCTGTTGGCATCTGGAACAGTGGCACTAGAAGCCATGTTATGCAAAACGCCTATGGTCGTGGGTTATAAAATTTCTCCAATTACGTATGGAATCGTCAAAACATTCAATATGATGTTATTGCCGTACTATTGTTTACCCAATGTAATCAAAGGTGATTTTATGGTAGCTGAAGTCTTACAAAAAGACATGACAGTCGAAAACCTATGCAAGGAATTAATACCCTTGCTTGGTAAAGAAAAGCAAAATCAACTGACAAAAGAATTTACCGAACTTCACCAAAGCTTACTCAACCCAAACAAAAATGCTTCTCAAGTAGTAGTGGATTTTTTAGATGCTAATGTTGTGTCGTAAGATGAACTTACCCACCATTCTTTATTATGATTAAACTAACCGCAGGAGTTGATGAAGCAGGCCGTGGGCCTTTGGCTGGACCTGTCACAGTAGCAGCTGTTATACTGAAAAAGCCAATAGCAGGTTTGAATGATTCCAAAAAATTGAGTGAGAAAAAACGATTTTCCCTAGAGCCATTAATTATAGAAAATGCACTGGCTTATGCAGTAGTACATATTTCAGTTGAAAAAATTGAAGAAATTAATATCTTGCAAGCTAGTTTACTTGGAATGCAACAAGCGGTTGCGGCATTGGATATTACACCCGATGAAGTTTTAGTTGATGGCAACAAATGCCCTAAATTTTCACAGCCTGCACAAGCAATCATCGGCGGAGATGGTAAAATTGCCGAAATATCAGCCGCTTCAATTTTAGCAAAAAATGCCCGCGATAGACTCATGATAGAGATGGCAAAAGAGTTTCCGCAGTACGGATTTGAAAAGCACAAAGGTTATGGAACTCAATTTCATTTGGCTCAACTCAAGTTCCATGGGCCGTGCAAACACCACAGAAAAAGCTATGCCCCAATTCAAAAATTATTGCAGATGGAGTTGCTTTGAATAATAGTAAAATATTTAACAGGTTACAAATTGATACAAAAATTCTTTGGCGTAATGTTCAATTAATTACTATACTGTCTACCTAACAATAATTCTTAATAAACTTACCAAATAAAGCAAACAACCATGAATCAATTTTCAATTAAACAAATTAATTTAATGATTGCATGTTTGCTAATTTTTCTTTTTAATAGTTCTCAATGTTATGCCGAAGAAAACTTAGAAAGAGCATGGGATTTTGGTATAGGTTTTGGTTATGGAAACAGCAGTAATCCTTTTATTGGAGCTGATGATATCCCCAGTTATCTTTCATTGGATATAGCTGTTTACGGAGAGAATTTTTTCTTTGACAATGGGGAGTTAGGTTATACCCTTTTAGAGAAACAAAATTTTGGCCTGAATTTGATTACAACCTATAATAGTGAAAGAATTTATTATTCATACCTCAATAATCTTGGTTTATCAATTTTCAGTTCTGAAAACAGTTTTGGGTTATCCAGCAACTCTCCTTTTGTTGCCTTAGATGAAGATACTGTAGTTACGTTTTCAGAACCATTACCTCCGATATTACCTTCAAGTGGGAATCCCTTTCCGTTAGGAAATCAAATCTTACCCTTTTCTATAGCAAATAAAAGATGGTCTTTAAATATGGGGTTTGAATTAATTTATGACAGCCATTTTGGCAGTATAAATTATCAATACACTCAAAACGTCAATAAAACACACTCAGGTTCGGATATGATATTAGGGTTTACAAAGAATTGGCAGAAGAAAAGGTGGGGCTTTTCTTCAACTGTTACAGCGCATTGGAAAAGTGCTCAATTAGTGAATTATTATTATGGTGTTGGTGAAGTTTATAATTCTTTATTCGATATTGACTATCATCCAGGTTCTAGTATTGATGTTGGTGTCAATTTGACTGCAAACTATAGACTCACAAATCATTTAAGTTTAGTAGCTAGTGTGAAGTTCAATAAATTTGCATCAGCCATCAAGAATAGTCCTATCATTGATGAGAGTTTTAAGAGTATAATTTTCACTGGTCTTTATTACAGGTTTTAAGGTGATGATTAAAAAACTTCTCTTTCTTTATGTATTGACAGTAAACAATTTTATTGTTGCTCAAGAAATAAAACACTTTTCAACAAAAGATGTAATATTAACCATTAAGCCTCATATTTGCATAGCACCGCGAGATACGCTAAGTTGTATTAGTACAATTGATGTGAGTTGGGAAAGTAAAGGAGTAGGTGACTACTGTCTAATTACCGACTTTGTCGATGAGAGATTGCGTTGTTGGCAAAATCAATCTTCAGGATTTTTTAAGCATAAAATTGTTTTTAACAAAAATATCACTTACCTTATTACGGATGGTGATACTAAAAATATTCTAGCAACGGCAATAATGAAGTATAAATCACTAAAACCACATAGGAAATACAGAAAAAGGCGTAATCGATTTCCATGGAGTATTAACCCACCATGAATCAATTGGTTATTGTTGAAGACGATAAACGTTTGGCTGAGTTAATAGGTGCTTTTTTTGAACGCTCTGGTTTTATTATTCATTTATTTGAATTTGGCAATGATGCCATAAAATATTGCCAAAATAATACACCCGACATCATTATTCTAGATTTAAACTTACCAGATGTTGATGGAATTTCGGTTTGCAGTCGATTAAGGAAATTTTATCAGGGGAGAATTTTAATTTTAACAGCGTCAGCAAGTGACCTTGATCAAATTGATGGTTTTGAAATGGGAGCAGATGATTTTGTTAAAAAACCTGTTGAACCACGTGTATTGTTAGCACGAATTAAAGCATTGCTTAATCGAGATAGAGAATTAACAAATAATCGAAAGTCAAATAGTTATAAATTCGGACTTTTAGAGATTGACAAAGTTTCACGAACAGTAGTTTTAAAAAATCATCCTATAAACCTTACTTCCAAAGAGTTTGACTTACTGTACTTATTTGCCAAAAATGCAGGAACAACCCTGTCTCGCGATGTTTTATACCAAATGTTACGTGGTTTTGATTATGATGGAGTAGATCGATTAATTGACATCAAAATCTCACGACTAAGGAAAAAGCTTAAAGACAATGCGACTGAACCTAAAGGAATTAAAACAATATGGGGCAAAGGTTACCTGTTTGTTCCAACCGCATGGGATGAGTAATGAAACAGGAGCGATCAAATCAATTGTCGAACACTTTATTTTATAAAGTTTCAATTATTCTCGTTGTCAGTATTATTATTGTTGGGTCAACACTAGATTATTTAGTCAACCAATCTGAATTAGAAGAATACTATAATGACATGATTGAATCCAATAAACCTTTAATTAACGTAGTTAACGAAAGGTTGCAACGTGTCCCACAAATTCAATGGCAAAAAGAAATATCTTACATTAATTCGGCATCAAAGTTATCCATATCTTTGTTTGAAATGACAGAACTTGCAGGTGATAAAAATATTCTTGTTGATTTATCAAAAGGAAAATTAGTTAGTTTATATGGAAAAAACGATGGGCTGTCTTTGTATAAAATGATTGATAATAGTTCCCTAGTTTTAGAGGTTGAAATTCTAGACTATCCGATAACTAAAATAAGAAGATGGATTCCGCTGTTATTTTATTCAATATTAATTTTAGTCATTTATTTACTTTCCAGACCTTTTGCAAAGCAATTATTGAAATTGAAAAATGCAGCACAAAAAATAGGAGAGGGAGATTTTTCAACACGACTGTCAATGACAAAAAGTTCCACTTTGTATCCCATTGCTGATGCTTTTGATACCATGACAGAAGAAATTGAAACATTAATCCATCGTCAGAGAGATTTAACCAATGGTGTGTCACACGAATTGCGTACGCCATTGGCTCGATTGAAATTTGCATTTGAAGAGTTGGAAACACAGTCTAAGAATAAAGAGTTAATTAACAATATCAATGGAATGCGCGGTGATGTGATAGAGCTTGAGAAACTCATTGATGAAATGCTCTTATATGCACAAGCCAATCAAATTAAGAAAGTTGAAAAAAAAGAAATCATGATTTTAGAATTAATTGATGATTTAATTGCAGGTATTGACGAAGATAAGATAGAAATAATAAAGAAAATTGATGCAGATATTAACCTTCAAACTATGGTCTATGTTGGTGAGCGCCTGTTGTTTCGTGCGTTATCAAATATTTTAAGAAACTCCATTAGTTTTTGTAAAAATCAATGCAAGGTTGAAGTCCTTATTATTAAGGAAAATCTTGTAATCAAAATAATCGATGATGGGCCAGGAATAGATAGCAAAATTATAAATAGAATTTTTGAACCGTTTGTAAAGGTAGATTCAATCAACCGTAAGAGTGGTTATGGATTAGGCCTTGCAATTGCACATAACATAATAAAAAAACATGATGGTGATGTTCGTGTGAAAAATTTAAATCCTCATGGTGCTTGCTTTTCGATAGAGATTCCATTGAATTAAACGTTACATTTTGAAACATTTTAAAACAAGTTTATAACACATCAAATGATGTTCTTAATTATAATTAAATGACATTAACTATTTAGGAAGTCAGATGAAAAAAATCACACTAATTCTTTTACTTTTACTAGTAGTCGCACCAGAACTCTTAGCTAAAAAATTAAAATTTGGTATTGGTATTGCTTATGCTGATATTTCAGGAGTTAATGCCTATAAGGCTAATTCTACACGAAATACTAATACTCAAGTGACCAATGGCTTAAGTGTTCCATTTTTTCTCGTTTCTAAAACTATAGCCGATAAATTTAGCCTAAGTTATCGTTACAGTTATTATGGTGAAATTAAAAGTAAGGGAGTGTCGCCTGATTCTGACATCTTTAATCAAGGAGGTATATCACTTCCAGTTGTTACAGAATATCAGTTTAAGGAAAGAATGCACGAAAATACCCTCGCAATAAATTATACGATTCTTGATAAAAAGCAGTGGTTGATAGCACTTGGGCCAAATCTTTCTGTAACACGTTCAAACGTTGAATTTTTTGATGTCACGCAGAACAATAGGAGCATAAATATTTTTTCAGAAACCGATTACAGTATTGGTGCTGAATTATCTGCTTCTTACAATATACACCGCAATATGAATATAATTTTTAATTACCGTTATTCATCTACAGGCAATAAAGATATAAGTTTATTAGAGCTAGCAATGTCTTATCAATTTTAATCTAAGCAGTGGCAAGTGAAAAACTTGAAATTTATGAGAGGTTGTGAATTATTTTTAAACGTTCTTAATATCAAGAATCTCTCGCATAATTCCTGTTGCATAAGCTCCAGGTAATAGTTTGAAATTAAGTTTTAGTGTGTTATCTGATTGCCAACAAAAATCAAAATCCATTGGGCATACGCGCATGGCTCGACGGTCTTGTTTGAGTCTGAATTTTTCAAAGCCTTTTTGATAGACTGGAAAGATTTTTGCAATTGAATTTTCTAATTGTGCGCATTGCCCTTGGCTTTGCACGGCATCATCGCCCCACATAGCAGCGGTCAAATGAATGTCAAATTCTGTTAGGCGTTTGACTATTTCATCTGAGCTTGCATCGCATGAGGGAAACCACGAATGGGATTTGTTCAGTTGCAAAACATCGCCGTCAATGCATTTATCCCATATATTTTGTTCAATCCGTTTGGCAACGATGAGATTAAAAATGTGACTGCGAGCGGTTGAAATAAGCAAGCTTTTGAGGTTTCTGGATTTAACCTTGTAATTGCCTGCAAACCAGTCTTGGCATTTGCTAATATTGCCCATGTCATGCCCAAAACGTTGCGCACCAAAATAATTGGGTACACCGTTGGCTTTAATATTGGTTATGTTTTTTTCAATTTGTTGCTTGTCACCAGAAATGTCTCTAATAACTATTTCAAAAGCATTGGCATCTAATTGACCAATTTTAATTTTTCGGCTGTGTTTGCCAGATTTAATGATTTGTATGCCGTGACCTAATGCCGATTGAATTTTGTCTGTATCCGTAATTTTGGGCAATTGAATGCTAAACCACTGTTGAGTAATGGCATGACGGTCTTTTTGCCCAGCAAATGCCACTTTCTTTTGCGGTACTTGACAAACATTGGCCAATTGTTTGGCAACCCAAATGCTGTTGTTGCTAGTTTTTTGAATAGTCAACCATAGGTGTTCGCCTTCGCCAGATAGCTCAATGTCATTGAGCTCAGTTACTCGAAAGTCTTCAGGCTTAGTGCGAATTGTACCACTGGCAGTTATGGTGTTTCGTGTTGGAAACAAAGTATTGAAATCTAAAGTCATGCTGATATTATCGGTATAATGCCCTGTTAATTGCAAGAAATTGTTAAATACTGCGGTTATATAATCTGGTACATCTCTGGTTTTATAAGATGGATAAACAAAATAAATAGTGTTAAAGCTGAACTAAAATTTGACATTCAAATCCAAATTTGTTTGTTTGTTTGTTTGTTTGTATTTTCTGTGGTAATATTTTCACAATCTTACTTTAAAGGGAAAATTATGAGGACTAAAAGCCTGTCTAACATCAGCACCGCAATTCTTTTTTTATTCGTGTTATTCTCCTTTGTTGTCACAATAAAGGCGCAAACAATAAATAAAAACAAACCAACAGCCAATGCAGGTGAAAATCAATTCGCTCACACCAATACCGTGGTCAAACTTAATGCATCCAATTCAACAGATATTGACGGAAATAGACTGAGTTATCAATGGCAAATACTTTCCAAACCAGCCGGTAGCCAAGCAAAATTAGATAATAATACTAAGATAACTCCACTCTTGCCAATTGATGTGGCAGGTAGTTATCAAATTGAATTATTGGTCAGTGATGGTCAGTATCAATCGAGTTCAGTAGTTGAAGTTAATACCGAAGAAACCTCACCAATTATTCCTAAAATTTACGATAAAAAGGCACTCAGAGACGAGGTAACCGATTTGTCAGCAGATAATGCCTATGACCCTGATGGAGATAACTTAGACTTTAGTTGGCAACTCTTAAATAAACCATCACAATCAAAAGCACATATAACGGATGGTAACCAAAGTAATGCCTTTATCATTACAGATAAAGTTGGGCGTTATTTAGTTCGTCTAAATGTCAGTGATGGCAAAACCTCTCGAAATCAACTCGTTAATATAATTTCTGTTGATAATTTGTTGCCACCCAACAATAAAAATGCAACTCATAAAAACACCAATGGTATCCAGTGCATTTTAGATCGAATTTTTCTTAATGGCTTTGAGGTTAATGGTACAAGTCCAAGCATGAACAACTCTCAACCCGTTGCAAATATAGGAGAAGACCAACTGGGCGTGCTTGGGCAGCAAATGCAATTAGATGGCTCGTTATCATTCGATTTAGATTTCGATGTTTTAACTTACCAATGGTCTTTACTCTCAGCACCAACAAATAGCAGTGCAACAATTACCAATCCAACACAGATGATGGCAACATTTACTCCAGATATTGTAGGTGATTATGTTGTACAATTAGTTGTTGATGATAATATTTGTGGCTCTAATCCTGATAGCGCCTTAATGACAATATCTGTTAATCAACAACCCATCATTACATCAATAGCGCAAACACAAGCCACTGAAAATCGAAGCTATAGTTATCAGGTCGTGGCAAGCGACCCCGAAAACCACAGTTTGACCTATGCTCTTACCATTGCTCCAGCAGGAATGACAATTGATGCCGATGGTTTAATCACATGGACAGCCTTAACGGCAAACACCTATGCAGTGACAGTCAATGTAACCGATGCTTATGGAGCTCAAGTAACACAGAGTTTTGATATTGTTGTTGGCATCAACCAAGCACCCGTTATTGAGTCTTATCCAATTAGTTCAGGTGAAAAAGACTTTAGTTACAGTTATCAACTAAGCGTATCAGATTATGAAGGCGATGCGATTAATTATGCCTTAATCAATCCACCAACTGGCATGACAATTAGTGCATCAGGGTTGATTTCCTGGTTACCAGATACAATAGGCAGTTATCCTATTCAAGTACAAGTCGATGATGGCACAAGTGCAACAGATACTCAATCTTATAACCTAGAAATCATAGCCCTACCACCCAATCCAAGCGATATTGCCCCACCGTTAAGTAAAACCGAATACACACCTTTTCCCGAGACAATCAGCTTTCTCTATCAAAATAATCCACCCGTACAAGTTGGAATGCCTGTTAATACCATCGAAGATTATCGAGTGGCAGTGGTTACAGGCAAAGTATTGGACGAAGACAATAACCCCATAAGAGGCATAAAAGTAACCATCAATAACCACGATGAATACGGATACACCTACACCCGTGATAATGGAATATTTTTTATGGTAGTCAATGGCGGAGGTACAGTAACAGTTAATTTTGACAAAGGTGGCTATTTACCAGTGCAACGTGATGTCAAAACTCCATGGCAAGAGTTTGCCTATGTTGATGATTTGATTATCGTAAAACTGGATGATAAAGTCACTGCAATTGATTTAACTAACACAACCCAACCTTATCAAGTGGCTCAGGGCAATGTTGTTGCCGATATGGATGGCACACGCCAAGCAACAGTGTTATTTCCTGCAGGAATTACCGCAACCATGACCATGCCTGATGGTACGACACAAAGCATAGACCAACTAGATGTCAGAGCAACCGAATACACCGTGGGAGAAAATGGCCCACAAAAAATGCCAGCCGATTTGCCCACAGGTTCTGCTTACACCTATGCGGTGGAACTTTCAGTAGACCAAGCACTTGATAGCAATGCTACTCGTGTTGATTTTAGTCAGCCAGTTATCTTTTATCTCGATGATTTTATCGGCTTTCCACAAGGTGTTGCAGTGCCTACAGGCTGGTACGATAAGCAAAAAGCCTATTGGATACCCTCAGATAATGGCATAGTAATAAAGATAATTGATATTGTTAATGGTCAAGCAGTCATTGATGTAACCGCTGATGATATAGATAATGCGGCAACACAAGTGTTGTTAGATGAGTTAGGTATTGACAACAACGAACTTATTAAACTAGGACAAATGTATTCAGTTGATAAAGTTTTATGGCGTGTATCTATCACACATTTTACTCCATGGGATCATAATTGGCCATATGGTCCACCTGACGATGTACAAAATCCACCCAAACCTCCAAAGCCACCAAAACCACCAAAGAAAAAGGATCCTAAGAAAAAGGAAAATACCGATGAGGATGATGACGAGTGCGATAAAAAAGGATGCACAATCAATGCACAAAATCGCACACTTGAAGAAAGTGTGCCGATTATTGGGACGGGATTAAATTTAAAATACCGTTCAGAAGAGTTTGAAATAACAGCTTTACAAAACAGTATAGTTGATACATTGACAATTCAAGTTACTGGCGATACAGTACCTTCCTCACTTGCTGGGATTCGATTGGAATATAGCATTGGTAATTCTGGGATTAAAAAAGTATTTTTTCCTATTGATACAAATATCTCATATGAAATACCTTGGTTTGGATTGGATCGTTTTGGTCGAGAGGCTCAAAAAACAAGAGTTAAGTATAAACTACACTATGTTTATCCTGCTAAGTATATAGCATCACCTATGGTACAACAAAGGCTTTTTGCACAAGTGCAAAATAGAGGTGTAATGCTATATGGTAATAGAGCTAGCTTGACAATAGATACTCAATCAAAAGGATATTTTAATTTGTATCGTAGAAACTTTTTAAGTTTAAGCTTGGTTGGCTCGACAAAAAATAAGGTAATAAATGGCACACCAATGATAACTCTTGAAGGGGTTAAACAAGAACAACTCAAGCTAGGTGGTTGGGGGCTTGATAACCATCATGTTTATGATCCTGAAAGTGGGGTATTGTTCCAGGGAGATGGATTTAAAAGAAAAGTATTTCCAACCAATGCATCATTAGGTGAAATTCCTTCTGGTGTTCCGACTTATGGACATGCAGGACCTGCTATTGCTGCAGAAGCTGGTACTGTCTCTGCTGTTGCAGTTGGACCAAATGGTGATGTATATTTTGCGGCAGACTACAATGATGGCTTGGTGGGTCGTAGTACTCTCATTAGAAAAGTGACGAAAAATGGTACAGTTTTCACCATTGCGGGCAATACACAATGGCCAACATGTGAAGTGCTGGAAGGTCAAAATGCGTTAGAGAGTTGTATAGACTATGTCAATGCGTTAGCTGTTGATAATGCAGGCAATGTCTATTTTGATCATCAGCATGTGGTAGATGGCTCTTATAGAATTCGAAAAATAAGCCGAAGTGGACTTGTTACCACCGTTGCAGGTTCTGATCAAATTGGTAACTTTGCTGATAATATCCCTGCTACACAGGCAACTTTGTATGAAATTAATCATATTGATTTTGATAAGCATGGTAATCTTTATATTTCTGATTACCGCAGAATTAGAAAAGTAGATTTAAATGGAATCATTACCACAATTGCAGGAAATGGAGGCATTGCCAATATAGAAAGTGGCATATTGGCTACCCAAGCTGGTATAGATTTTGCCACTGGATTTACATTAAATGATGATGGATCCATTTACCTTGCTGATTTTGGTCACTTTTGTATCCGTCAAATTACTACAGATGGTTATATTTACAAATATTTTGACAGTGCAGATTGCTCAAGTGGTTTTAAAAAGGGTTTGGGCGGAGGAGGTGCTTTTGATTACCCCAGAAAATTACAACTTGACGATGACGGTAATCTAATTTCTCAATATAATTCATTTTTTGATGAGCATGCTATATTCAAAAAATCTTATAAATTTGGTATGTCAAAAATACTCAATGATACCTTTGATGGATTTTCTGGTGATGGAGGGGTTTTTGCAAACGCACAGTTTAGTAGTGTATCTGATTTTATTTACTCAAATGAACGAGGATTTATTATTGCAGATGCTTTAAATTATAGAGTCAGAAGAGTGACACCTACAGATACCGTTTATACCTACGCAGGAAATGGCTCAAATAGTGCTATAAAACAAGCAACACAATCTAATCAAGCTCATTTTAATCAGGTTGTTAAAGGCAACAATAACAATAATATACTAATTCCATCACGCGATGGAACGCTGCTCTATGAATTCAGCAGCAGAGGCGTGCATTTACGAACGCTAGACTCAATTACCGCTAAACCCTATGTGGAATTTGCTTATAACAGCAATGGTATTTTGGTTAGTATTACCGATGCCAATGGAAAAGTGACAACTATCACACGAGATGCGAGTAAAAAAGCCATTGCATTTGTCTCTGAGTATGGGAAAACCACTACCTTAGATTATTTTACCGACAATCGCCTAAAAACGGTCACAGACCCAAACAATAACCACTGGGATTTTGAATACACCCAAGGATTATTAACTGCATTTACCGATAGAAACCAAAACCGCTACCAATACAGCTATAACGGATTTGGACAACTGTTATCTGATTTAAACCCAATAGGAGGTGGATGGCAACTAAGCACGACACCCGGACCATTGCCTGATACAACCCAAGAGACCATGACATCTGGTGAAGGCAGAGTTTCTTCTTTCTATCGAAATAAACGTTATTACGATAAAATTTATATCGAAACTGCCCCTGATGGAACAAGTCAGACAAGGGTAATAACACCAAGATCCAAATCAATAACAACCGCAGATGGCACTATTATTAATTCACAAACAGGGAGTACTTATAGGCTGGGAGCAAATGTACGTTTTACTACATACAGCTCCACCACAACCCCTACAGGATTAACTCAAACAGTTCAATCAAGCCTGGCAGAAACAGTCGTCACAGCAGGGACAGTCGCACCAGTTGATACAAGCGTAAGAACCACAACCATCAATGGGCAAGATTGGGTCAGTGAGTTTGATCAATCCCTAAGTTCTATACCAGGAACAAATGGAGGTTACCAATCAACCACACCTGAAGGAAGAACCAATACAACCATCCTAAATACTGATTTAGATGTTCAACAAGTCCAAACCACAGGCTTCCTCCCCACCGAAATAAACTACGATGCCAACCGCCGAGTGCAAAATATCTCGATCGGTACAGGTGTTGATAAACGTGAAACAATACTCACATATTATAACTCAGGTAGTATGAATGGAGAATTACACACAATAACCAATGCCATCGGACAAACCGCCAGTTTCGAATACGACAACAACGGTCGCATCACCAAACAAATCATGCCCGATTTGCGTGAAATCATTTATACTTATGATGCCAATGGCAATCTAAAATCCTTAACCCCGCCAGGTCGCCCTGTACATAATTTCGATTACAATGGAATGGATCAAGAAACGCAGTATACACCACCAGATTTGCTCGCCATACCAGTAGAACAAACACAGTATACCTATAATTTAGACAAACAAATTACCCAAATCACCCGACCCGATGGGCAGTTAATAACGCTCAACTACAACGCCACCACAGGCAAACTGGCGAGCAAAATCACCCCAACAGGAACCTACAACTATGGCTATGATGCCACCACAGGCAAGCTCAATCACATCACATCCCCTGCGGGCATCACACTTGATTACACATTTGATGGCTTTTTGCCATTATCCACCACATGGTCAGGCAATCAAACAGGCAGTGTCGCACGCACCTATGATAACCTCTTTAGAGTCACCTCCAGAACAGTCAATGGCACAGATACCATCAATTATGGCTATGATAATGACAATCTATTGACAACAGCAGGAGCCATGACTATAAGCCGTGAAGTTCAAAAAGGTGGCATCATCAATGGCACAACTTTAGGCAATGTCACCACCGGCAATACTTTCTCCGACTTTGCTGAACTTGCTACATTTAATGCCCAATACAGCGGTGCAGATATTTATGATGTAGCCTATACACGAGATAAAATCGGACGTATCACCACAAAAACCGAAACCCTCAACGGCACCACCACGGTTTATGACTATGCTTATGATTTAGCAGGGCGATTAATCGAAGAAAAAACCGATGGCACAATCACAGGCACTTGGACTTATGACCTCAACGGCAACCGCACCCATGTTAATGGCGTACAAGTCGCTACCTATGACGACCAAGACAGGTTACTCACCTATGATGGAAACAGCTACACTTACACCGATAATGGCGAATTACTCACCAAAACCAATGGAACAGATGTTACCACTTATGATTATGATGTATTGGGTAATTTGCTATCAGTCACCAAACCCGATGGTACATTGATTGAATATTTGACTGACCCAAGAGGCAGACGAGTGGGCAAAAAGGTCAATGGTGTCATAACCAAAGGCTGGCTGTATAAAGACAAACTCAACCCCATAGCCGAATTAGATGCAAATGGAGCTATCACAACCAGATTTATTTATGGCGATAGAGGCAATATTCCCAGTTATATGCTTAAAAATGGCACAACTTACAGAATTATTACTAATCAATTAGGCTCTCCCATCAAAATAATTGACACAATCACAGGTGCAATTGCTCAAGAATTGAGTTATGATGTTTGGGGTAATGTCTTGACGGATTCAAATCCTGACTTTCAACCCTTTGGTTTTGCTGGTGGGATTTATGATGGTGATACTGGGTTGACGAGGTTTGGGTTTAGGGATTATGATGCTACTTCTGCGAGGTGGAGATCAAAAGACCCAATAAAGTTTGGAGGAGGAGATACGAATTTATTTGGGTATGTTTTTAGTGATCCTGTCAATATTATTGATATGCTTGGATTAAAAGCAGATATTATTTTACTTGATAAATATGCAAATAAAGATGATAAAAGATTAGTTGAGTTAGCTACTGATTACGTAACCTCTGGCCCAAATGAAATTACAGTTGTTGTGCATGGTACTAAGGAAGAATTTGTTGTGACTAATAAATATGGAGAACAAATAACACTGTCACCCAAAGAGTTAGCTAAAATTATTAAGGACTATAAAGAATATACAAAAGACAAAACTATTATATTAGAATCGTGCGAAACAGGTTCAGAAGGTGGGCCTGCAGAGGATTTACATGATATTCTAGGGAATCCAGTTTATGCACCAAAGGAAAGAGTAATTCCAGGCACTAAAAGGAAAAAGAATGTTTGGAGACTAATAAATGATTAATTTTATTAAACTTTGCTTAACTATTTTATATCTGACTAGTTTTACTTCGTGCATAAGCAATAAAAAAAATGTGAATCCAGAAATTGAAATGACGTCTTCACAAGCTAAGGATTTTAGAAGAAAAGAGATACATGGTAAGGGTTTACATAAATTTGCTTTCGATCAAGATTCAGAGTGTGCTTTTTTTTTTGGTGGTTGGTATCTTCGTCATGAAAATGACATCGAAGAAGCACTATTTTGGTATAACCTTGCTTCAATAAAAGGTAATTATTCAGCTAGTTTGATTTTAGGCGATTTATATATTGATGGAGAGTATATTGAAAAAAATATAAAGCTAGCTAGGAATTACTACTATAAGTCTGCAGTAAATGGTTATGGCATTACAATTTATGTGAACTTCTTAAAAAAATATTTTCCTCAAGATTTAAAAGAAATAAATCTTTGGGAAAATATTATTTATAAAATTAATAATATTAAACTTGACGATATAGAGGAAGCGCTTATAGATAACTATGTCAAAAATAATGTGAAACCAAGTTTAGGAAAAGACGAAAAAAAAGTAGCTCTACTGCTTGATCTAATAAAAAGCAGTTTAAAAATCAAATACAAAGGACAGTCATCTATAAAGAAGACTTTAAGGGGTCAGTACCCTTTTAAACAAATACCCTAGGACAAAATACCCTAGGACACGCACTATACATTTGACAAAGCCAATGGTGTAAGGGGTCAGTACCCTTTTAAATGATTCTATCTTATAATACCTTCTTTTGTAGATATAAACATGCCAAGAAAACCAAGATTTTTTGTTGTAGGTGTTGCCAACCACGCTATAAATAAATCTTAAGGGGTCAGTACCCTTTTAAATGATTCTGTGCTACAATACCTCCTTTTGAAAAATAAGGGGTCAGTACCCTTTTAAATGGTTCTGTGCTACAATAACTTCTTTTGTAGATATAAACATGCCAAGAAAACCCAGATTTTTTGTTGTAGGAGTTGCCAACTACGTTATAAAGGGTACTGACCCCTTTAATTGATGACAACAATAAATTTAAGTCGCAAATTGAATCTAAACTAAAAATAAAAGTGGGTTATAATACCCGTGGAAGACCTAAAAAAGTATGAGGAAATTAAAAAGGGTACTGACCCCTTAAGCTGACCCCTTAAGCTCGAATTATCTTAAAAACTATTACTAAAAATTCAATAACGAAAAGTCATGAATACATATATGATACTTCAGGTCGGTTAATTCAAGAAAAACTTGACAGTACTGTTATCAGTTCATGGAGTTATGATAATAATGGAAATAGAACTCATGTTGATGGTATACATGTTGCCACATATGATGAACAAGACCGAATACTAACCTTCGGTAGCAATTTATATAATTATACAGATGATGGTGTTTTAGTTAGCAAGACAACTGGTGGAAATTCTTACTATTATAGTTATAGTATAGAGGGTGTGTTAAAACAAGTAATAAAGCCTAATGGAGAAGTTATTGATTATATTTCAGATGGTAATAGTAGAATAATTGCTAAAAAAATTAATGGAGTCATGGTAAAACAGTGGTTATATAAGGACAATCTAAACCCAATCGCAGAATTAGATGATTCTGGGAGTATTATTAGTAGATTTGTTTACGGAGACCGGTTAAATATACCAAGTTATATGATAAAATCAGGGATCACTTATAGAATTATATCAGACTATTTAGGTACACCTTTTTTGATTGTTGACGTTGATTCAGGAGTAATTGCCCAAGAAGTTTCTTATGATTCATGGGGCAACATTATAAGTGATTCAAATCCAGGATTTCAACCTTTTGGATTTCATGGAGGGCTTTATGATGCGGATACAAAACTGACTCATTTTGGTTACAGGGATTATGATGCAGAAATAGGTAGATGGACAAGTAAAGATCCAATTAGATTCGCTGGAGGAGATGGAAATTTATATAGCTATGTATCGAATGATCCTGTAAATAATCAGGACAGTGATGGATTGAGACGGAGAAACCGCAAAAATACAAAAAGATATGATCCAGCATATAATAATAGAGATGCATTTATGCGTAGATATCATGAACGTGCTATGCAACGAAAAGCTGAAAGAGATAGGCGTAATGCTATAATAAGAGAGTCTAAGGAAGGTAAGAAGTTATCAGATTATGTTGAAGGAATAGAAGAATTTATCCAAAATTCTTGTTTACTGCAGAATAGCTGTCATGAGTATTCGAAGATATGTGTTGCTTGGAAATGTGACTCAAAACCTAGACAATCGGCTTTAGATCTTTTAAAAAACCCAAGTATTCAAGTTTGTGATAAAATAGATAGTTCTTTTTACTTAGGAGACCATCCAGACTCTAAACCAATGATCTCTGCAAATGGTGTTGATATGAATAGTAATAATTGTGTTTGTGTTAAATCTGTAACTTACTTCTAAGCAATGAAGTTGGTTACTATTATCAGATATATTGTTGGACTAACTCTTATGATAAAATCTTTCGAAAATGCAATTATTGAGTTGGATTTTTTATTTTTTAATGGTATTGACACTTTCAATTATAGATTTACTGTATCTATATTAACCTCAATAATCGTATCTATAATTGGTTTCATGGTGATTTACTTTAATGAAAAAAGCCATGAAAAAATTATTATATCAAAACTTACTTATATAATGCTAAGTGTAAATAGCTTGATATTTGTTTCAAATAGATTAATTGATTTATTTGTTAGAAAGTTAGTTGATGAGACTTATGATTTAACCCTAAAGATGGAACAGCTAGATAATTCAATAATATTTCATAGTGTTTTAATTGTTTTATTTTTGTTTATACTTTCATCTATAATTGCTACTATTAAACAATATGATAAAACAATATGAAAGACATAAGTGAAACACTAATAAGGTTGTTGGGGGTTTTGATAATAGCTTTTGGAATATCTGATTTAACATTTATTTTTCTAAGTTTAAAACAGATATTGATTATGGATTTTCCATTGTTAGTAATTCCATTACTATTATTTTTCTTACTACCGTTAATTTTTGGTGGAGTTTTTATTATAAGCCCAAAAGTGTTGACAAAATATATAAGAATTAATGTATTAACAACTAAATACGAATTTAAGATTGATACTATTCTTGGTATATCATTAATTTTATTAGGAGTTTATATTAGTTGCGATATGATTATGGTCATATTTAGTGAACTAATAAGAATATCACTATTAGTATTTGACACATCAATTTTTAGTATAAGTAATTTAGATAAAGCATACCTAGTAGGATATTTAATTAAATTGATTCTGGGAATTGTTTTGAGTTTAAAAGGAATTGTAATAGCAAAATCAATTGTAAAAGATAATGTTTAATTTGTTTAAGAAAAAACCACTGTTAAGAGAAGAATCAATTCAGTGGATAATTGATTCTTTTGCTTGGTCGTTAGAAAATTTTGGTTCGGATGTTTTTTATTCAGAGACATTTTTAGTTACCCCATCTGATAAATACTTTCCTGATAAAATCACTAATGAAAAATATCTCGCAAAGTTAATTTTCAAGCGGGTTCAAGAATATGCGGGTATGCAAGATTGGTCATGTGAATTAGTTGTACAAGATCACGACATGAATCCATATATAGCCCCAACAGTCAAATTAGCGAATACTCAACAAAGTCCAGCAGGAACTTTTTCGTATTCTGATCATGATAATACTAAGGCAAAAATCACTTACAATCCATCACAAGTGAAAAATCCATTAGAATTGATTGCGACTTTCGCACATGAGTTAGCTCATTTTTTAGGGTTTACAGCCCAAAATGAACCACCTGGAGGTAGCGACTACTGGGAACACGCAACAGATTTGCTTGCTACTTTTATGGGGTTTGGAATTTTTCTCTCAAATAGTACATTTTCATTTAAACAATTTCAAGACTCTGAAACACAAGGATGGTCATCTCAAAGTCTAGGTTATTTGTCACAAAATGAACATTTGTATACATTAGCGATTTTCACAGTCCTTAAAGATATCGATCCTGAGGAAGTTGTGTCACATTTAAAAAAAGGATTAATTAAATTTTATAGAAAAGCTGTTAAAGACTTTGCTGAGAATATTGAAACAATAAAATACTTAAAGAGTATTAAGTCTAGTGAAATAGCTCCATGATTAAAATACAAAGGACAAAAATACAAGAGCTATAGGGGTCGGTACTCTTTTAGGTGCGACAATACAAAGGACAGCCATCTATAGAGAATAATACAAAGGACAGCCATCTATAGAGAAAACCAATCTTAGTCAAAATCATTTTTTTTGCTGGTTTTTCACAGGGTATTTTTAAAGATTAATAAGAAACTTGGTTTATTTGAACGACTTGTTAGGAAAATACTGATTTTGGCTTATTTGAAATGCAATGTAAGCGTCAACCAAACCACCCCCTATAATTAAATCTCAATCTGGTTCATACTTCTGCATTTATAAAGTAAGCGTCAACCAAACCACCCCCTATAATTAAATCTCAATCTGGTTCATACTTCTGCATTTATAAATCAGGAATAACCAAATGATCAGACGTAGCAAAGAACAATGGCAAGCCATTATCACTAAACAGCAAAAAAGTGTAAGCGTCAACCAAACCACCCCCTATAATTAAATCTCAATCTGGTTCATACTTCTGCATTTATAAATCAGGAATAACCAAATGATCAGACGCAGCAAAGAACAATGGCAAGCCATTATCACTAAAC
>Ga0256840_1000009_pt1 | contig 128697 bp, 116 predicted proteins | sample 355202metaG_FD_185969 | JGI IMG/M metagenome (GOLD analysis project Ga0256840, IMG submission 185969) | Hydrothermal vent microbial communities from Mid Atlantic Ridge, Atlantic Ocean - 355-202 | ecosystem: Environmental > Aquatic > Marine > Hydrothermal vents | place: Atlantic Ocean: Mid... | reverse complement strand
CAAGACTCAAGAAGTAAGAAGTAAGAAAGAAGATATACAAGGAAAAATTCAAAAAGGAGAAACCAAATTCAATTTACAAAATTTAGAATTAAACCTATATTATAAAAAAGCGAATAAACACGAAGTAACAAGCAAAAATAAGGCGCAATTTGATAAAGATTTGTTAAAATTTCCATTAACCGTAAGAAAATGGCAAAAAGGCGACTATTTTTATCCAATAGGAATGCAAGGAAAAAAGAAGCTAAGTAAGTATTTTAAAGACGAAAAATTATCGTTGATAGAGAAAGAAAATATTTGGTTACTTTTGTCCGAAGAAAAAATCGTTTGGATTATAGGAAAACGACAAGACGAACGTTTTAAAATAACCGAAACAACCAAACAAACGCTACAAATTACAATAAAATAAAAAAATACCAATAAAAATTGGTAAAGAAGTTAGGGTAAAAAATATTAAAATCGTTTAATAAAAGACAACAAACAATTATGAAGAATTTATTTAGCTTATTTATAGCATTATTTATTACCAGTATTGCCGTTTTTTCACAAAGCGATTTTAAAGAACCAATAATTTGGGAAACACATACCGAAAAAATTAACGACCAAGAATATTATTTGGTTTTTAAAGCCAAAATAGAAGATAAATGGCATTTGTATTCACAATACAATCCAGAAGGAGCATCCTTACCAATAGAGTTTGATAGCGAAGAGAAAGGAAAATTATTCGAATTTGTAGGAAAAGCATTAGAAAGCAAAACACACAAAAAGTATAGTGAAACATGGAAAAAAGAAGAAATATTTTTCTCTAAAGAAGGAACACTAAAACAACGAATTAAACTTTTAAAAGAAGACGTTAAAGAAGTCAAGGTTTCTTTATACGGACAAGTTTGTAAAAAATCGTGTATCCAAGTAGAAAAAACAGCTACATTCGATTTAACAAAAGCAATACCAGTAAAAGAAGAAAAAATAACCAAAATAGTAAAAGTAGATAATGATAATCCAATCGCATTTACAACATCCGTAGAAAAAATAAACGATAAAGAATATTATTTAGTTTACAAAGCAAAAATAGCAGATAAATGGCATTTATACTCACAATACAATCCAGAAGGAGCATCCTTACCAATAGAGTTTGATAGCGAACAAAAGGACTCTTTATTTGCATTTGTAGGAAAAGCATTAGAAAGCAAAACACACAAAAAGTATAGCGAAACATGGAAAAAAGAGGAGATTTTTTTCTCTAAAAAGGCAGTGCTAAAACAAAAAATAAAACTGTTAAAAGAAAATGTAAAGGAAATAGAAGTAAGCCTATTTGGACAAGTCTGTAAAACAGCATGTATCCAAGTAGAAGAAACTGCGAAGTTCGATTTAACAAAAGCAGGAGTAGTAACCGAAATGAAAGAAGCAACCATAAAAAATGGAGATAACGATTCCGAAGATGGAGAAAATAAAGGATTGTTAATGTTATTTTTATTGAGCTTTCTAGGCGGATTTGCAGCATTGTTAACACCATGTGTATTTCCAATGATACCAATGACAGTAAGTTTCTTTACCAAACAAAGTAAAAACAAAGCACAAGGTATACGAAATGCCATTATTTATGGATTATCCATTATTGGAATTTATGTGTTATTAGGATACGGAGTAACTAAAATATTTGGAGCAGATGCACTAAATGAATTATCGACAAGTCCCATATTTAATATCCTGTTTTTTGTATTACTCATAGTATTTGCAATTTCATTTCTAGGAGCATTTGAAATAATGTTACCAAATTCTTGGGCAAATAAAGTAGATTCACAAGCAGATAAAGGAGGGATTATAGGAATTTTATTTATGGCACTTGCCTTAGCAATAGTTTCATTTTCTTGTACAGGTCCAATTTTAGGAACAGCATTGGTTGCCGCAGTTTCAAAAGGAGGAATCGCACCAGTCGTTAGTATGTTTGGATTCTCATTAGCTATAGCACTACCATTTACATTATTTGCGGCATTTCCAGGATGGTTAAATTCCTTACCAAAATCTGGAGGATGGTTAAATACTGTAAAAGTAGTATTAGGGTTTTTAGAATTGGCATTAGCATTCAAATTTTTATCAAATGCAGATTTGGTATTAGACACACATTATCTACAACGAGAAACATTTTTAGCAATATGGATTGCAGTTTTTGGAGCTTTAGCATTTTATTTATTTGGTAAAATAAAATTACCACACGACTCTCCATTAAATCATATTTCGGTTGGTAGATTATTACTCGGATTGGTAACTTTAACCTTTGTGATTTATTTAATACCAGGACTTTGGGGAGCACCTTTAAAAGCAATTAGTGGATTTCCGCCACCAATGCATTATAGCGAATCGCCTTATGGAATTGGTTCTACAAAAGGAGCGCAAGAAGAATTGCCAGAAGGAGCAGTTTATGGTCCTCACGATATAGTTTCATTCGAAGATTACGAAGACGGTTTAGCATACGCAAAGAAAGTAGGAAAACCAATTTTACTAGACTTTACAGGAAAAGCATGCGTTAATTGTCGTAAAATGGAAGAGCAAGTTTGGTCAGATCCTAAAGTATTGCGAATTCTTAAAAAAGATGTAGTATTAATATCACTATTTGTAGACTTTAAAAAGAAACTGCCAAAAGAAGAACAATATGTGTCTAAAACAACAGGAAAAAAGATTAGAACCGTTGGAAATAAATGGAGCGATTTTCAGATGAAAAAATACAAAGCCAATGCACAACCATATTATGTACTTATAGATCATAATGAAGATAACTTAATACACTATGCATCCTACGATTCAGATATCGAAAAATATTTGAATTGGTTAAAAAAAGGAATTGAAAATTTTAAAAAATAACTATTTATAAGATAAATAGTTAGCCATATAATATGCAAGAAAATTATTTATATAGCATTACAAAACAATTCGAGTATTATAAGGTATTGGGAGAAAAAACGTTTGTCCAATTAGAAGAAAAGGAATTGTTTTGGCAATATCATACCGAGAGTAATTCCATAGCAATTATTGTAAATCATTTGTGGGGAAATATGAAATCCAGATGGACGGATTTTTTAATTTCGGATGGAGAAAAAGAATGGCGTAAAAGAGATTTAGAGTTTGAAGATGTAATAGGTACAAAAGTAGAATTATTAGAAAAATGGAATGACGGATGGAAATGTTTGTTTAAAGCATTAGATTCGATTAATACGAGTAATTTTAATACGAACATCTATATTAGAAACCAAAGCCATACTATATTAGAAGCTATTAATAGACAACTTGCACATTATGCGTATCATATAGGACAACTTGTTTTTTTAGGAAAAATAATAAAGAGTAACGAATGGAAAAGTCTATCAATACCAAAAGGAAAATCAACAGATTTTAATAATAATAAATTCTCAAAAGGAAAACATAAAGGACACTTTACAGACGATTTAATTTAGAATTCTAAACTATTCTTTAATAAGTAACCAAGCATCTTTTGCAATATTATTTTGAATAATACTCAGATTTTTATTTGCCTCAGAAAGCGATGTGTAACTGTTAAAAGCAACTTGTGTTAAGTTCCATTTATTTTTGCCAATAATTTTTGCATCAAAACCTTTTTTAGTAAGTTGTTTTACTTTTTTATTAGCGTTTGCTTTATTGCGAAATGCACCAGCAACAATAAAATATTTATCTACAGCAACAGTAGTATTTAACATTATCGTAGGTAATGGACTGTCCAATACAAAAGTAGCTTCTTGTATTTGAATTTCGCGTAATTTTTGCTCTTTTTGTAGTGCAATAACTTGGTTTTTTTCTAAGTTATCTTGGTATATTTTAGTTCCTAATAATCCAATAATAGAAGAACTCAAAACAACAATTGCAGCATATTTTAAGAAGTTTGAAGTCTTATTGCGTTTGGATGGAGCGATTAAAGTATGCACTTTGTTTTCGAGCGCATCTACTTGTTCTTTGTAAATTGCTCTTTGGTTTGCAAGTGCTGTTTGTTTTTCTTTCTCCGCTGCATTTTGTTCGTTTTCTTGAACACGATTAATGGTATTAGAGATATAAGAATGTAATCCAAAAGAAGAAGTAAGGTAATTAATTTGTGTGTCAGGTTCAAATTGAATGGTGTCATTTTCCATTACAAATGTTCCAATGCCATTTAAAATTAATTCTTCAGTCATTAACTTTTCAATCCAATTTTCTACTTCAAAATTTATAAAATTTATAGCAGATTCGTAAGGTAATTTATCTATGGAAGCAATATGATTTGCTAATAAACCATCATTATTTTGTAATAACGAATTGAACGTTATTTGTTTATATGGAGGCGAAAAAGTGCTTCCATTAATTCTCGCAGATTTATCATTCATAACAAACCCTCCAAAATCAGGGACAATTACGCAATTGTAGCGATATAAAAGTTCTTTTATGTATGCTTCTAATGTCATATAGAAGCAAAAATAATGAAATTTTTAAGGAAAGAACTCCTTTGCTACATTTTTTTTAATTCTACTTGTATTTTTTTTGAAAGATTAGCAACAACCAAACGATAAGAAGTATCTAACCATTTAAAAAGTAAATTATCGGATATCGAATTATCCATAATAACATTACACCAATGTTTCTTACTAAAATAAGAAGGATTTTGTACAGCCATATAGGTTGCTCTTAGAGCATCAATTGTTTCAGGAATGCATTTAATACTAAAACCAGAGAATGTTGTAATATCGGTAGCAGTAAATATTTTTCCTTGAACTTTAAAAACCAAAACATTTGGTAATTTAGAGAAAGGAATAGATTCTGTCACGCCTTTTTTAGACAAACAATACGCTCTGTACATTTCAATATCCATAATAATTGAAGATAAATAATTTTACAATCTGTTTTTTATTGGTATATGAACTACTTTTTTGGTTTCAAAAAATGTCTCCGAAAAGTACTCCGAAATAGGATATAAACTTGCCTTTGGAAAAGGCACTAACTCTTCGGTTAAATTACCACCTTTTAAATATAAAATACCATTTCTTAATTCGTGCTTGTGTTTTGTCGCTACTTTTTTCTTAATCCATTTTACAAAAACATCCATTTTGGTAACAGCTCTACTAACCACAAAATCAAATTGACCTTGTATTTTTTCTGCTCTAATATGTTGTGTTTTTACATTTTTTAATCCGAGAGCAGTACTAATTTCTCGTACTACTTTTATTTTTTTACCAATAGAATCTACCAATAAAAAATTACTTTTTGGAAATAAAATAGCGAGAGGTATACCAGGGAAACCGCCGCCAGTACCAACATCTAAAATTTTAGATTTAGGGCGAAATTCGAGTACTTTAGCAATTGCTAGAGAATGTAAAACGTGTCTTGTATAAAGTGCTTCAATATCTTTACGAGAAATTACATTTATTTGCGCATTCCACAATTTATATAAAGATTCTAATTGCTCAAATTGCGCAACCTGTTCTTCAGATAAATTAGGAAAATATTTATTTATTGTTTCCATAATGTGCATACAAATTTAAACTAATCTTAATTAAATGTAAAAAAAAACACAAAAAATGATAATTATTAGCTTTAAGTAATAAAAAAGATATAATTTCGTTACTTGTAATTATAAATAAAAATTATGCAAACTAACACGATACGCTTTTCAAACATTGATAAAACTAAGTTTTTTAGAACGCTAAGTAAGAAAGTAAACGGCTATTTTAAAGAGAATAACATAAAAAAAACAGGAAATATAAGATTATATATAAAGGCTATGGTTATGTTTGCCTTATTTATCGCACCTTTAGTTTTAATCTTCACTTTAGATTTATCAGGTTGGATACAAGCATTATTAATGGTTATTATTGGTATCGGAATGGCAGGAGTAGGAATGAATGTCATGCACGATGCAAATCACGGATCTTTTTCTAGTAAAAAATGGGTTAATAAGCTAATGGGAAGCAGCATTTACATCCTTGCAGGAAACGATTATAATTGGAAAGTACAACATAATGTACTACACCATACCTATACGAATATTGTAGGACACGATGAGGATATTGATGCAGGTAGAATTATTCGATTTTCCAAACATTCTAAATGGTTAAAAATGCATAAATATCAAAAATATTATTCCTTTTTTCTTTATGGATTGTTAACTGTAAATTGGGCAATTACAACAGATTTTAAACAAACGTATAAATATTTAAAAAGAAAACTTTCTTATGGAGATTTTCCTAATCCAGCAACACAATGGACCAAATTAATTATCGGTAAAATATTATACTATTCTGTTTGGATTGTATTACCTCTAGTGTTAGGTTATGCTTGGTGGCAAGTTTTAGCAGGGTTTATGATAATGCATTATACTGCAGGAATCATTTTAAGTGTTGTATTTCAGTTAGCGCATGTTATGCCAAATACAGAAATGCCTGTGCCAGACAAATCTGGAAATATGAAAAATACCTGGGCAATTCATCAACTGTATACAACTTCTAATTTTGCACCTAAAAATTGGTTGGTCGAATTTTATACAGGAGGATTAAATCATCAAGTAGAACACCATTTATTTACAGAAATAAGTCATATTCATTACAGAAAAATTGCAAAAATTGTTAAAGAAACAGCATTGGAATTCAAATTACCTTATAATGAATATAAAACGATGTGGAAAGCAATTAAAGAGCATTATAATCAGCTTAAAATTTTAGGTCAAAAACCAGCTTTAGCATAGATAGTATAAATTGTCAAATAAAAAATCCTAATAAAGCATATAAACTTCATTAGGATTTTTTATTTGGAATACCAACTCAACATCAAAATACGCTATAAATTATTTATCTTTTCACGTCTTACTGCACTTTAAATTAAACTATAGCTATGCTTGAAATTTCAAGATTGTAAAACATAAAAATAGTTCAAATTTATTTAGCGCATTTTGCAAACTTAGGTTGGTATAAGTACGTTTATTTTTTAAGTAATTTTTTGACTATTGTTTGTCCATTCATCAAGGTAATTTTAGTAATAAAAATTTCTCCTTTAGTTAATTTTAAAGGTATGGTAACTTGTGTATTTTTTACATTGACATCGGTTAATTTTTGCCCAATTAAATTAAATATTTTTACATTTGTAATTATTGTGTTTCCTTTAGAATTAATTGTCATAGAATCTAAATTATCTATAATTACAAGGGCACTTTCTTTAACATAATCGTTAATTGCAGCAGTATTTTGTTGTCTAAAAGTAATTTCAAACCGATTGGTATAATCTCCAGCAGGTAAGTTAAGCGTAACATTATTAATTAAGTTATAATACATATTAGTATTGGTATCTTTCAAATAGATTTCATTTGGAGTAAAATTTTCGAATGCATCGATACTAAAAGTAATATCACGTTGCTGGTCTAATACTACGTGCATAGGAATCGTAATGGTATCTATATAATCTTCTATTCCAGTAATTACAAATTCGTTATCGTTATTAATTACTTTTAATGAAATATCCGTTGCGCGCATGTCGTACATTATGGCATCGTAACCAGCTTCATAATTAGGAGTAAGTCCTCTAAAGCCAACAGCTAATTGTCTATGAAAACTATTGTTGGAATCGATATTAAAATCAAATCCAATCCTAAGAATAGGAAACGGTTCTTCTCTACTAAAAGAAGGAGAGGAATTATTAAAAACGCGTTGTGAATTTTTAAAGTTAATTGTTCCATTAACAATCGCATCGATAAAAAAACCTTGTGCGACTTGTATATATCTTGCAGGAATTGCACCACTATTATAAGCAGTTCCTAGTCCGATAGCACGTGTTGCATAACCTCCAGCATACGAATTTCTAACATGCGAATTGGAAGTGTCATTTGTACCATCCCAAAAATATAAAGTATTTATTATTCCAGTATTATTAAGTAAAAATACATCTGCATCCAATGAAGAAGGATATGGATTTCCTAATAGCGTCGATTTTCCAAGACTTACAGGAATAGAATAATTTCCATCATTTGGTTTTCCTACAAATGTATAATTTTGTTTATTTGCTCCAGAACTTTTCATATTGTACCCTTCGGCAATATTATGAGTTGTTGTTTCGTCTCCATGTCTGTTCCAAACCGTATCATCTACTAATTTCGCTAACCAATATTTACTTATACTTATTGGAGTTGTTGTAGCACCATCATAACCACTTATAAAATTAATATTTGGAGGTATAGAACCAGCGTTAGTTGGTATCGTTCCATCTTTCATAGCAGCATCAATAGTAAAAGTATTGGTTCCTGTTGCGACAGGAGAAGTCCAAAATCCAGACTGATAAACATTGGTTAATTCGCTTTTTTTGTCGATATATAATTTACCAGATCCAGTAACTTTACTAGTTCCAGTATGTGTTTGTATAAGTTGCGAAGTTCCAAATAATCGAATATTGCCATCCAATTGAATGCCATCAGAAACAGATAATCTCAATCCGTTATTGATTGCTAAAACACCATTAGTTTCTACTTCAATTTCTCGTACATTTCCACCTTGTGTTAATGGTAATAAACCATTTGCAGTACTTTTTACTAAAAATTTATAACAGCCATCTGATGTGTTTGGAACATTAGCAAAACCAGAGCCATTATAATATCCAGTATTATCAACAACAATTTTATCGATATATTCAAAAGTAAAATAATCTCCGTCGGTAAAAGAAACCAAATTTGCAGTATAAACACCTCCAGATAAAATCATACTATAAGATGTCTTTGTAGCAAAGGTAGCATCATTGCTTACAATTAATTTTAAATCGTTACAACCATAAATACTATGAAATATAATGTTAGATTCATTTACAGAAACAGATACTGTGCCTAAATTATTTTGTTTACTTACTCGCCATTTACTATTTAATCGCTCAGAGTAATCGGAAGTGATAGTGGTAAAATCGTAAGTAGCATTTTTTGTTTCTTCTCCCCAAAATAAATAATCATCGTTCGATAAAGCGGAAGGAGTATTTATTCTAATAATACCAGTTCCTTGAGAATCGGTATGGTTGTCCGTTATTGAAACCTGTCCAATACCAGCGACATTGTGATCAAAATTTCCATTTGTAGCGTCGTCTTGTGTATAATAATCTCCTACCTCTAAAGTAAGGTCATATTTAGCAGCTAAATAATTATCAATTATTCTACGTTTGGTTTGTCCAATTTTTTCTTTAAAAACGATTACTTCAGTCATTTGACCTTGGTAATTTTTTCCTATTTGAAAAGTAGTACTAGAACTTGCTGTAAATGTAGCTGCGCCAGAATTTACAACATGCTTTTGCGCACTATTTTGGTACAAGTTTTTTGTAGAAGGATTTCCCTCATAAGCCCAAATATTGTAACTGGTAATTCCTGTTAATCCTGCTTTATAAATTCTACCAGCACCAGTATTTCCCAAATCAAAATAAATTCTGCCATTACTCCAAGGCAAATGGCATAAAAACCGATTTGAACCTCCTGAAAGGTTTGTTCTATATGGCATTGAGGCATGTATATTATTTGCATTACTTACTATAAATGAAGTGGCAGCATTAGTAACAAAATTAGATGTATTTAAACCAGTATTGGACTCTAGTAATTTACTTCCTGAAAAATCCATTTCATCGTATCCATTTTGAGTTCCTATATTAAGGGTTGGAGCAATAGATGTTGTTGCTGTTAAATCTAAAACCGACACTCCAGCTGCATTAGTTAAACCTGTTATTTTTCCACTAGAAACAGTAACTGTATTTGTGTTATTTGGATTATACCACACTTTTAATGTTGATGTTCCATTTGTGTTTCCAACACCTCCAGGACCAGTTTGACTAAACAAAAAAAATGAGAATAAGACGAATACCGTCGTAATAATATTTTTCATTATATTAGGGTTTTTTATGCAAATATAACTTTTTTAAATTTTAAACAACTAAATTTATAAAGAGTGTATTGAATTTTGTTATTTTAGCCTCTTAAATTTAACTTATGAAAAATCAACTTTCAGACCGAATAAATAGATTACCAGTTTCTCAAACTTTGGCAATGGCAGCATTAGCTAGAGAGTTAAAAACTCAAGGAAAAGACATTATTAGTTTGAGCTTGGGCGAACCAGATTTTAATACGCCAGATTTTGTAAAGGAAGCCGCTATAAAAGCAATACATGAAAATTACAATTCTTATACGCCTGTAAATGGTTATTTAGAATTGCGTGAGGCAGTTAGTCGAAAATTTGAAAGAGATAATAAACTAAAGTATAACGAAAACCAAATTGTAGTTTCTACAGGAGCTAAACAAGCATTAGCAAATGTAGCCATGGTTTTACTAAATCCAGGAGATGAGGTTTTGTTACCAGCACCATTTTGGGTAAGTTATGAAGCAATGGTTAATTTAGCAGAAGGAATTTCGGTAGAAATACCAACTAGTATAGAAAATGATTTTAAAATTACACCACAGCAATTAGAAGGTGCAATAACACCAAAAACAAAATTAATATTTTTTAATTCTCCAAATAATCCAAGTGGATCTGTTTATAGTAAAGAAGAATATCGTGCTTTAGCAGATGTCTTAGTAAAACATCCAAATATTTATATAATTTCCGACGAAATTTACGAGCATATTTTATTCGAAGGAACAAATTTTAGTTTTGCGCGATTTAAAGATATGTACGAACGCACCATTACGGTAAACGGCGTTTCAAAATCATTTGCCATGACAGGATGGCGAATAGGTTATATTGGTGCGCCAGAGTGGATCGCAAAAGCGTGTAATAAAATGCAAGGACAAATAACTTCTGGAGCAAATTGTATTGCACAAAGAGCTACAATTGCAGCTTTAGATGCTCCAGTTTCAAAAATTAAATTTATGGTAGATGAATTTAAAACCAGACGTGATTTAGTTCTAAATTTACTATCAAAAATTAAAGGGTTTAAGCTAAATGAACCAGAAGGAGCTTTTTATGTTTTTCCGAATATTTCTTATTATTTTGGTAAAACTATTGCAGGAAATGAAATAAAGAATGCTTCCGATTTCTCCTTATTATTATTAGAAAAAGCGAATGTAGCAACAGTTACAGGAGATGCTTTTGGAGCACCAAATTGTATTCGTTTATCGTATGCTACATCACAAGATCTACTTGTAGAAGCAATAAAACGAATTGCGAATTTATTAAACGTATAATGTATCAAATACAAAATAGCGATGTAAATGATATCGATGAAATATTTCGATTGTATCAAATAGCTAGAGAATATCAAACTTCGAAATACAAAGTTGTTTGGCCAAAATTTGAACGAAGTTTAATTGAAAATGAAATTCAAAACAAACACCAATGGAAACTTTTATTAAATGGTAAAATTGTATGTGTTTGGGCAACAACATTTAACGATGCGTTAATTTGGGAAGAAAGAGATAAAGACCCATCACTTTATATACATAGAATTACAACAAATCCAAACTTTAGAGGAAAAAATTTGGTTAAAAAAATAGTAGATTGGTCTTTAATTTTTGCAAAAGAAAACAATAAAAAATACGTGCGTTTGGATACGGTTGGAGAAAATAAAAAATTAATTACACATTATACAAAATGTGGTTTTACTTATTTAGGACTACACGAATTAAAGAACACACAAACCTTACCAGCACATTACAAAATAGATGATGTAGCTTTATTTGAAATAAAAATTTAAAAATGACATATACTATAAAATTCCATACCAAATGGTCTGATTTTGATGCTAACAAACACATGCGACATACAGCATATAATGATTATGCTGCCGAAGCACGATTGCGATTTTTAAAGGAAAATGGTTTTGGTGTTGCCGTGATGGAAGAAAATAATGTAGGTCCAATTCTATTTTCAGAAAACACACAATTCCGAAGAGAAATTAGACTTGGCGAAGATATTTCCGTAAAATTATATTTAGAAGCCACTTCCAAACAGGGAGAACGTTTTAAAATTAGGCATTTAATTTATAAAGAAAATGGAGATTTAGCAGCAACAATATCTGTATATTTAGCATGGATAGATCTAACAAAGCGAAAACTAACTATTCCGCCAAAACAAATTTTAGAAACGTTAAAGCATATAGCTAAAACAGACGATTTTGAAGAGATTAGTATTCAAACAAAAGAACCTATAAAGTAAAAATGAAAAATAGAAAAGTATTATACGCTGTTTTTACACTAGTAATCGCTTCTTTTCTGTACCTACAGAATAGTAGTACGGAGAGTTTAAAAGAAAAGGATAATTTACCAACAAATAAAACGCCTACGGAAGATAGTGACGGAGTATCTGAAGTGACAACAAAATCGGAGTTTAATTTTTTACCAACATCCACAACAAATCAAATAGCAAAACATACCTATTACACATTATCGTATAGTGAAAAACACGAACAAGCAGAATGGGTTGCCTACATATTAAAACCTTCTTATTTAAAAAAAATAGATCGTAAAAGACCATATTTTATATATGATAAACAAGTAAAAACAAGATCTGCTAATTACCGAAATTACAAACAATCTGGTTACGATAAAGGGCATCTTTGTCCAGCAGGAGATATGCGATTTAATGAAAATGCATTTAACGATACTTTTTTTACATCAAATATTTCGCCACAAAATCACGAATTTAATGCAGGTATTTGGAACAGATTAGAACAAAAAACAAGGTATTGGGCTAAAAAATACGGACAACTATACGTGATAACAGGTGGTGTTTTAGAAGCTAATTTAAAAACTATTGGACAAGAAAAAGTAGCCGTACCAAATTTATTTTACAAAATTATTTTAGATTATTCTAATACAAAAAACCCAAAAGCCATTGCTTTTTTAATGCCTGGCAAAAAAGATTCAAAAGAAGCATTATACAAATACGTAGTTTCTATTAATGAAATTGAAAAACGGACAGGAATCGATTTTTTCCCAGCATTGCCAAATAGTATCGAAAACTCTTTAGAATCTCGAAGCGATTATAAAGGATGGAGTTTTAGATAGGTTGAGTTTACGCTCTAAGTTTGTAAAAAAACATCAATAATTTCAAGAAATTTAGTAATATTTAAAGAATTGTCTACTACATTTTAAGATGTTATTTCAAAAGTATTAATCCAATTTTCGGATAATTTCCTGTAAGCCAAAAATACTTTCTTTTAAAATTGCAATTGTTTCTTTTTGCATACCAATAATATCTTCTTTATCTGTAATACGTTTTTCAAACTGCTCTAATAATTGTTCTGAGAGTTGGTTGATGACTAAATTGTTAATATCACCCTTATTTTTATTATCGTGATTATAAAAAGTATAATTATCCTCTGTAAAAAACTCACTTAAAGCCACTTGAAAATAACTGGCATATTTTTTTAAAGTATCCACATCTGGTTTAGACAAGCCTTTTTCGTAATTAGAAATAGTAGATTGCGAAATGCTTAAATCTATAGCTAACTCTTCTTGAGACAAGCCTTTACTTTTACGTAATTCTAATAGTTTTATTGCAATACTCATAATAAACCAAATTTACAATTATTAAATATTTGGTAAAAATACCATTTTTTTGGTTGGTGTAAAATCTATTTTAAGATATGTTTGATATATTGTTAACCAGTTTGCTTTGAAAAAAATAAAAAAAAGTAAACACAAATTTTTTATTATGAAAAAAATATTTAGTTTAGTGGCGTTGGTAGGAATGTTTGCGCTTATGAGTTTTAATTATTCAACTGAAAAAAAACAACCTACTTGGTGTGATAGTGTACATAATGCTTGTCTTGGTGCAGCAGAGGATACTATAACATATCATGATTTTTCAGTAGATGATGCTGTTGCTTACTATGATGAATGTACAAGCATGAACGGATGTTAATCTTAAATAAAATAAAGTTAGTTTTTAGTAGTTTATAGAAACTAACTTTATAATAATTTAAAATATGAAAAATATATTTATCCCTTTATTGTTCCTAGTAAACTTTTTAGTTTTCTCACAAGATTCAAAAATTACTTATGTTGCATCTGCTACAAATTATGTAAAGAAACTAAAAGAAAAGAATAATTCTAAAGAATTTCTTAATGAACAAAGTTCATCCGATGTTGAGTTTACTCTGTATATAAGAAAAAAAAAATCTTATTATAAAAAAAATGAGAGCTTAGAAATAGATAATAACTCTATCAATTTGACAGCCGTTTTTGCTGGAACGGGTACTTACTATTACAATTTAACTACTAATGAAAATTTGCATGAAAGAGAAAATAGGTTATTGGGAAGTGACTTCTTAATTGAATATGAAAAAATAAATTGGAAATTAACTAATGAAACTAAAAAAATTGGAAAATACACTTGTCTAAAAGCAACAGCAACGATTATGCGTAAGCATAGAAGTGGAGTTAGAAAAAAAAAAATTACAGCATGGTACACACCAGAAATACCGTTAAATTTTGGACCTAAATTTTATAATGGTTTACCTGGTTTAATTTTAAGTGTGCAAGAAGATAATAAATTATATTTAACAGCAAAATTTATAGATTTAAATCCAAAAGACAAAATTACTTTTCAAAATCCTCCAAATAATTCTGAGCGAATTACGTTTAAAGATTACGAATTATTATTACTAGAAAAATTTGATCAGTTCCGTAAAGAAAGAAATAAGAGATAAAATTCATTTTATAAATAATACTATCAGTTTTCAATGAATAGGTTAAAATATGTAATTATTCTATTATTCGTAATAGACTTTTTTCCTTTACAATCCCAAACCATCCAAGTAAAAGGCACGGTAAAAGACAGTATTCAAACGCTAAGTTATGCCAATGTATTTGCAGTACCTAAAGATAAAGAAGTGAATATTGCCTATGCCATTACAGACGAGCAAGGTAGATACAAACTTAAAATTCAAAAAGGAAAAAACTACGAGGTTACAGCAAGTTATTTAGGTTATATGCCAAATAAAGTAAATTTTCAATTTGCAAAAGACACTATTTATAATTTTACTTTAAAAGAAGATAAAAATCAACTTAATGAAGTAAATATAACCTATACCATACCAGTAACTGTAAAACAAGACACTATTACTTATAATACAGATAGTTTTGTTACAGGTAATGAGCGTAAACTAAAAGATATATTAAAAAAATTGCCTGGTATAGAAGTTGATAGAAAAGGTAATGTACTTGCCAATGGTAAAAAAGTAACTACCTTATTAGTAGAAGACAAACCTTTTTTTGGAGGAAATACCAAACTAGGCGTAAACAATATTCCAGCAGATGCAATTGATAAAGTACAAGTATTAGAAAATTACAATAGTGTTGCTATGCTAAAAGGCTTACAAGACGATGATAAAGTAGCCTTAAACATCAAATTAAAAGAAGATAAAAAGAAGTTTGTTTTTGGTGATATAGAATTAGGTGCTGGTATTACTAATAAATATGTAGTACATCCAAAATTGTTTTATTACAGTCCAAAAACTAGTGTTAATTTTATTGGTGATATTACTAATACTGGTAAGAAATCTTTTACTATTAGAGATTATATGGAGTTTGAAGGAGGAATGAGTCAAATGTTTAAAGACGCTAGTAGTTATTTTAAATTGTATCGATCTGATTTTGCAAAATATTTAACCAATCAAGATTTTAAAGCCGATAAAACGCTATTTGGTGCATTTAATATTAGACAAAGTGTTACTAAAGCAACAGATTTAAGTCTATATGTAATTAGTGCAAAAGCAGAAACCGATACGCAAACCTTTACTAATAATCAATACCTTTACGGAATGCCTTTTACAGAACAACGAAACAATGCAAAAACAAATAAAAATGTGTATGCTATTGGTAAACTTACGCTAGATTACGACCCAAATAGCAAAACGGACTATGCGTTTAATTCTTCTTTTAATACGTCTAAAAATAAAAGCATCGGTAATATTGGTACAATAAGTCCAAATAAAGATATAAACATAGAACATATTGCTAATCTAGAAGCTTTTACATTTTCACAAAATGTAAGTTTAAATAACGATTTGTCTGATACGCATACCTTAACCTTAAATGCAAATTATACCTATAAGAAAGACAAACCTACCTTGTCTTGGAATACCAACCAAGAATTATTAGAAAATTTAGTTCCCATTACCGCACAAGATTTTTACAGAATACGTCAAGATAAAAACATTGTTTCTCAAAATGTAAATGCTTTACTAAAAAATTATTGGGTTTTACATCGGTTTCACCATATTTATACTAGTTTTGGTGTAAACAAATCAAGTAATCATTTTATAAATGAAGATTATCAACTTTTAGATAACGGAAATATAAACAACTTTAATACCGCACAATTTGGAAACGATTTTAAATACCATTTTTTAGATGTTTACTTAGGCTTAGAATATAAATTTAAAGTTGGTAAAGTCTTTTTTAAACCTGCTATTTATTATCATAATTATCTTTGGAATACGCAGCAACAAAACACTGTAAAAAAATATTTTTCTAAAAATGTATTTCTACCACAATTCACTGCAAAAATAACTTTTAGGAGTTCAGAAAAGTTAAATTTTAAGTATAAATTAAACGCAAATTTTCCAAGTGTAAAATCGTTAACGAACCGATATATTTTGTCAAATTTTAACCGTGTTTTTAGAGGAAATAGGCATTTATCAAATAGTTTATATCACAGTTTGAGTTTAAGCTATTATAAATTTAATTTATATAGAGGTCACAACTTTTCAATACACACTTTTTACAACAAAAAAACACAAACATTAAAAAATGTAACAGCATTAGATGGAATTAATCAATTTAGTACACAAATAATGTTTTACGAACCAGAGATAAATTGGTCTACAAACATAATTTTTTCAAAGACGATACATAAAATAAAAACGAAAATAAAAACAGGTTATCGGTATAATGATTATTATCAGTTAGTAAATAATAACCAAAGTCAGAATAAAAGTAGTACCTTTTATGTAGAGCCAAGCATTAAAACGTTGTTTAAGAAATTTCCAAATATAGAAATTGGTTACAAAAAAGATTTTACAACCTATCAAAATCGCAACACAACAGAATACACAAATGAGCGTCTTTTCTCCTATTTAGATTACGATTATAAAGATTTTATTTTTGAAGCAGATTTTGAATATAACACTTACAAAAACAAAACAGACAACAGTATAGATAACACCTATTTAGACGCTAATGCTAGCATTTTTTATCAAAAAGAAGATAGTGCTTGGGGTTTTGAATTAACAGCTTCTAATTTGTTTAATGCTTTGTATAAACAGAATAATAGCCAAACAGATTTTATTATTAGTGATAGCAAAACATATATTTTACCTAGAGTGGTGCTGTTTAAAGTTGTTTATAAGTTGTAGAATTAAAAATCCTTATTTTGTATTACGCATCATTTTTAAAGAAAACCAAGTAAGTAACACCATAATAACAAGCATAACAGCCCAAAGCCAAGCTTTATTGGTAAATAATGCTTCCGTTTTAGCAACATCTTGTTTTGCAATTACGTTTTCTTTACCTAAACTAATTAAACTCGCATCTGTAGGGATTTTATCTGGAAAACGAAGGATATCGTAATTCGGTTTAGCTGCATTTATATTACCATAAGTTAAAAAATAATTGGCATCTTCGTCAAAGCGAACTAGAAGTTTATAAATATAACCTTTACAATCAATAGAAGAAACCGCTAAGGCCTTATTATCTTGATTATTAATTACCAGTCTTAATTTTTTTGTCGTTATCGCTCCAAAGTTAATTTCATTATTATCTATAGAATTTAGAACACCATTAGTAATCGAATTGTAATTTTCTTTCCACCCTTTTTCGGTTTTAAAACGACTACTTAAATAGTCTAATTTATACGATCTATAATAATCAATTTTACTATCGATATTAACCTTTAAATAGCTTATAGGTACAATCGAATCCAATTCGATTGTAACCGTAGTTTGTTTGGATTTTTTATTGTTATTTTGAGAAATATTTGCAATCGTATAATCTCTAAGTCTTCCTTTTTGAATTGTATTAAAATCCAAATGTGCAATTTTGAGTTTTGGATTTTTTTTACTTTTTACTAATAACCTATAGTATTTGTACTTAGAATTTGGAAAAATTAATTTGGTAAACTGGTAATTAATAATTTCATTCTCAATAGAAACCACTCTATAATTGTCTTTTATAGTAAACCATTCTTTTAGATTCTGACTTGCTTCAAATTTTAATTTCCAATCAAAATTAGTCGTATCAAAATCTAAATTTAATTGGTTTATCTGCTTAGCGGATGGAATCTCGAAAGTATAATAATAACCATTACCGTTATGTACATTATTAATAGACTTAAAAACAATTTTATTTTTGCTAATTTTATCACTGCTTACTTTTAAAACATAAGGAGCCTCGATAGTATCGTTATTTTTTGTAATGCCAAATATTCTAATATCCGATAAATTTTTAGATACTTTATTAAAAACAGAATTTGGCAATTCAATAGTATGCCATTCGTTAGAAATACCATCTATGGCTCTTTTATAATTGTATTGTTCTATTTGTCCGTAACTAAAAGAAGTAGATGTAACTATTAATAAAAAGGCTAAAAATCTATACGTGTTTTTCTTCGTGTTCATCACTAATTTTGTGTTTGTACTTGTTATATAAAAAAGAAATAAATAATAGTAAAATTCCTAAAGAAACAAAAACGATGGTTTTCGAAATTGTATTTAAATGTCTAATATCATAGAGAAATAATTTTACTAAAGTTATACCAAAAAGAACAATTGCACCAATTCGTAAAATTTTGTTATTTTTCCATATACCTAAAATAATGAGTAATAGAGCGTAAATTCCCCAAAGAATACTCAAACCTAATTTATAATTATTAGCAGAACCAGCGAAATCCAACCAATGTATAAGTTCGCTACTAGCAATCCATAAAATTGGAATGTGTAAGGCAATATCAAATATTTCTTTTACTTTTTTATCTGCGAATTTTTTGATAATAAAATGATAACAACTCCATAATGCTAGAGCAACAAATACAAAAGAAATGTACCGAATTGCAATTGCCTCATTACCAATAGTAAAATACTCGGAGCTTTGTTGAATAAAATTACTTCTCAATACACTAAGTTGGAGTAAACTAGTAGATAAAAACCCAAAAATAGAAACTACCATTACAGCCAAAATACCATAGCCAAAAATTTGACTTTTAATTTTTTTATAATTGATAAAAGCAAGTATCGATAAGAAAAGTAATGTATAATTTACTTGCCAAATCATATTAAATTTCGATAAATCGTAATTGTATGTTTTAGAATTATAACTATTATTGGTATCTGTAATAATAGCAGTTTTATAGATAAGATTCGAAAAATAGAGGTCAATTTCGTTTCTAAACATATTATAGATTACTAATAACAAAGCAATTGGTAATACATAAAGGACAATAGTATAAATTTTATTTTTAAACTCGGGTTTCTTGTATTTTTTATTTCTGTGGGTATATAGTATAAAACTAAAAATAAGTACAAATAGCAAGGTGGATAAAAAATTCAAATTAAATATAGGTGTGCTACTTATATAAGAGTCCGAGTAGAAATTGTTTACTTTTTGTAAAGTATCCCAATCTTGTATTAAACTAATAAAAGAAAATAGCATTAAAGGATAGGCTAATTTTTCATAAAAAGACACCTTTTTAGTTCTACCAATCCAAAATAATAATGCCGCTTCTCCAGCCCAAAATAAAGTAACCCAATTTCCGTCTAGCTGAATTGGAACTGCTATGGTTACAAAAACTAGAACTAAACCAGCAACGAGGTAAAATAAATTTTTATCCGCTAATTTTTGTTTATAAATAGCAACAGTTACGCCAAAATGGATGATTGCATTTACTAAAGCAAATAAACCTAAATAACTTCTACTAGAACTATTAGAATCTAATATAGCATAGCCAATTCCGAAATAAACAAACGAATTGGACAGCATAAGTACAACATCCGATTTTATAAATTTTTCTTTATTAACTAATTTATACGCTAAAATGGTTGCGTAAAAAATGAAAAAGAAAATGGTTGCAAATAGTAATGCAAAATTAAAGTGACTTTCTACCTGATATTTATCAAAGAACCAAACTGTAAAGATGAACCAAGTAAATGCAAAAGAAACATAGTAAAGCGGTTTCCAGTATTTTTTAACAGAAACTCCTAGTATACCAATATTAATTATTGCCATATAACTAAATAATATATCTATTCTGCCAGAACCGCTACTCAATAAAAAAGGAACGCCATAAGCGCCAACCAAACCAATAATTGCAATAACTTGTTTGTTGTAATTTAAAGCAGCAAAAACCGTAAATACCGTAAACAAAAGCATTAGTATAAAGGTAAGAGAAACAGGTAAAATACCATAAAAACTATACGCAGCAAAAGTAATAAAATACATAATTGCCATAGCGCCACTTACCAAAACAGCAGAAAAACTTTCGTATTTTGCTTTCAATTTCATGCCAAAACCTAAAAGCCCTAAACCAATCAAGTACCCTAAAATTATTCTTGTAAGTGGGCTAATTAAATTATTTTCGATAGAGTACTTTGCACCAATACCAACACCAATAACGGTTATTAAAATACCAATTTTATTAATTAGATTTTCTCCAATAAATTTCTCTAAATCCGATTTCCCTTTTGGTTTCTGTGTTTTTTTAAAGTTTTTGTTTTTTGCTTTTCGTTTTTCTATTTCTTGCGTAATTTCAAAATCAGTTTTTTTAATTTTAGGACTTTCTTGCGAAATTATAGTCTTAGTTTCTTTAACTATAATCTCTTTATCAAGAGAAGTATTCGTAAATTTTTTACTTAAGTTTAAACTAGTAATTTCTTGTTTAATTTCATTTATTTCTCTCGTAAAAAAATCTTGTTTTTTTAAAAGTAAATCTAATTTATCTAATAATCGATTTATTTTATCTTGATTCATTGTAAGGACAATTAGTGATTCACAAATTTAAACTAAATACTGTAAAGAAGCTTATTTATTTTACAAGTGTTGTAAATTAGTTTATAATCGAATCTATTAAAATAACACTTCAAAAATAATAAACTGATTTAATTGTGTGTTAAATTTATTAAAATTATTGTCCGAAACTACTACTAAAGTACGATTTCCATTTGCTAATTTTTTTCCGAATGTAATACCTTCTATATTATCTACAATGCCATTTGTTAATTGCGATCGTATGGTTTCAAAATCGAAAATTAATTTTTTTGTTGCTGGAATGTAATCTGTATTTTTTAACGACTCTATATTTGATATATTTGTTGCTTTATTAGCATCTACAAGATATATTTTTACGGTATTTCCGCCATCTTTATGTCCAGAAGCATAAGCACGTTCTATAAATAAAAATTGATTTTCACCTATTTCTAATATCTCTGGCAAACCATTAACCATAAATTTATGAGAAGGTTTAGAATCTTTCGGAATTGCCTCTAATTGGTATGCAAACTGAAATGCAAGATCTGCTGTTTTTTTATTTATTTTGCTAATTCGTACTGGATAATTTCCTTGTTTTAATTGTGGTTCTTCGCCATCTTGCAACAAAGGCAGTTCCATACCAACCCAAAAATAATCTAAATTTTCGCTCATCGATAAACATTCTAAAGAACCATTTCTTCGTGGTCCTTTGGTTTTTGGAGTAGTACTTATTTGTAAATTTCTAGGTGTTTCATAAGTTTTTATTGAAGTACCATTTGGCATTATTTCAAAAATTGCAGGACTAATTCCTTTACGAATATTGCCTTCGCTAGTCCAAATAAAATGTGCTAATTTTTCATCAAATCGTAAACTCTCAGGATCTAAACCTTTACTATCGTTTTTTATTTCGATAACATCGGTAATTTTAATTGTAGAAAATTTTGTTGCATCAAAAGACAAATCCATTTTATAAAAACGAATGGGTTTATTTTTATCATCCGAAATTAAATAATAAGCGTCATTTGCATAATCAATACTAGATAATCCGCCAACTTCGGTGCCATTAAAAATTTTATTTGCAGGAAGTACTTGTTCTCCAATAAAACGAAGTTTATTAATTTTTGACGTTTTGGATGCGACCTGTATGTTGGTAGCTTTACAATTTATAAGTAGTGCTATTATTACGAAAAAAAATATGTTTTTTATTATTTTTAATTGGAACATTTAGTAATGAATTTTATTATTTTATTGAAGTACTAGATTTTTTGAGAAGTTTTCTTTTTATTTACTTATCATAATAATTTACGTCTAAAATGATTTTTACATTTATCTGCTAAAAATTCTAAAGCTAAAGCAGCGTGTATCATTTTTTTATTTTTTTTGTTTGTCGTGTATAACGAATATACATCTGCGACAGTCATGCTATTTTTGGCTTTTTCGATTAATAGGATAGTATCGCCTTTTTTTACACTTCCTTTTTGAAGTACTCTAAAGTAGAATCCACAATATGTAGTATGTAAATATTCTTTTACTATTTTTTGTGTTCCAAAAACAATTCCTAATTTAAAACATGGAAAACGTGGTTGTGCAACTTGTACAACGGCTTCGCCAACTTGAAAAACATCGCCAATACACACTTCGGTTTCTAAGAGATTACTTACCGTTAAATTTTCGCCGAAAATACCATTTTGGAATTCCAAATCTGGATGTAGTTTTTGAAAATAGGCATAATGATTTTTGGTATATGCATAGACAGCCATATCTTTTCCTCCGTGGTGTTTTCTATCGACGACATGGTCGTTATTGACCTCTTCTATTCCTAAGAATATATTAGTGTCTACTGGTTTTTTATAAATACCTGTTTCAACAGTTTTATTTTTCCATTGTATTTTTTCTTTTTTTCCTATATTTACAGAGATTACTTTCATTGGTTTGTAAAACTTTTTGGCAAGATTTATTAAATCGTTAAACCTTACCTTCGATTAATGTTTTCTTTTTCAATAGCAATGTTATTATTGGTAAATTCTGCATAAAAAACTAATAAAATTGTATCGAAACCACATTACCTTCATTATTCCTTACATTGAAAACGCTACCATCTTCAAAAATAAGATATTGTCCTTTAATGCCTTTTAGTTTTCCTTTAATAGTTGGTGTTTTATCTAAACGCAAACTTTTAATTTTTGTTGGATATTGCAAAACAGGGAAATCCATTTCATAGACATCTTCATTATTTTTTAGATAATACGGTTTGGTTTCTTCGGGTAAATATTGAAATAATTTTTCTTTTTCGAGAATTAAGTCTGCATCTAAAACATCATTTTTGAGCATTTTTTGCCAACTAGTTTTATCAGCTACATGTTCTTTTAGAGCAACTTCGGTAATTCCAGCTAAATAGCGATTTGGCACTTCTACCATAGCAATAGCTTTGGTTGCTCCTTGATCAATCCAACGAGTTGGTACTTGTGGTTTGCGTGTTACACCAACTTTCACATTACTACTCAATGCTAAATATACAATATGTGGCTGTAATTGTACTTTTTGTTCGTAAGCTAAATCACGATCTTCGATACCTAAATGTGCTGTACTAAGTTCGGGCTTCATAATCCAATCGCCAACCTGAGCAGATTTATAAAAGCAGTCGTAACAATTTCCTTGGCGGTATATTTTTTTATTTTTACCACAAGTTAAACATTGGTATTTTTCGAAGGATATTTCTATTTCTTTATCTAATAATTGATTGATATTAATAAAATCAGCATCTAATTCTAAATAATATTGAATTGGAGACGTATGCTCCGTAATCATTTTGGTTAAAACTCCTGTAAATTGCATGTGCGAATTATTTATTTTTTATAAAAAATAGTATGTGTAGTTTTTGTTATTAATAAATAAATTCCACTACTTAAATTTGAAACATTAATCTTAACAGATGTTTGATTAATAATCTCTTTTTGTGTTAAATTTGAGATTTCTTTTCCAAGAATATCATAGATTTTAATTTTGGATAAATTGACTGTCGTACTTTTTAAAATAATAGAATCTGTTGTAGGATTAGGATAAAGTAAGATTGAATTATTATATGTATTTTTAGTTACATTTAAAGAAGGGTTATATTCGTATGCTCCAATGTCTACACTATTACCTACATTTCTAGGATTGCCATCAAAGTCGGTAAATGGACTATCTATAGAAGTTCCTGCATCAATACAAGATGATATAGATGTTAAATGATAATCGTTGTTAGGTAAATCAACAAAAAGAGGATCAAAAGAGGTAATATTTGTTCCTGTTGGAATTGTAAAACCATTGTTCCAAAAGTTACTATATTCAAAAGAAAAATTTAGTGGATATTCACCATAATAATAATTAGCAACATTTTGGACAATACAATTTACCATTTTATTATTGTCATTTTCTCGTCTAGAAGTAAATAAGTAGTTTCCACCATCTATAACACAATTTTTAAATGTATTATTCTCGGCTATTGAAGCTACACTATAACTGTGAAATGCGATAATTGCATTATTATTTTGATTGGTAGTATTTCTAAATATACAATTTTCAAAAACATTATATGCTCCTGCATATTGTGCTCCTTCGTCTTCGGCAGTATCAAAAAAAGAAACAGCAGCTCTAGCATCAATTGCGATACAATTTTTTAGCGTATTATAACTAGCTCCATCTCTTATCGTAAAACCACCACCGCCAATTGCTACGCAATTTTCTAATATATTGTTTCTTACACTTCGATGTCGTAATTCATAAGCACTATACGACATACCCTTAGAAACACAGTTTTTAATTAGGTTATTTTCGCAATTTGTTTTTAAATCAATTCCATGCCCAACATGTTCTAAATTCCCAACACGTTCTACATAGCAACCTTCTACAATATTATTATTACCTCCAACATGAATATAGTAATCCATTGCAGCTTCGTGTCCATTAGAATTATCATCACAATAGACTTTACAATTTTTTATAGCATTATTATTTCCAACAACGGTTAAACCTTCGGCACAAGCATTATAAACAATACAATTATCTATTTGGTTATTGTCGGCAAGTGATCCAAATTTAATTCCTTTACCGTTATAAGCAGCAGTTTGGTCTCCAAAATCCATAGCAATTATATTCTTTATTTTAATATTATTACCACTATAAGCGTAAAGACCATGTTCATAATTTTTAATTTGAAAATTACTAAGAATTATATATTTTCTATTATGTAGAGTCATTCCAATTCCAGTAGTTCTATCCATTCCTTCTAATAAAGGCATTATATCTGCATTGAAATTACGATTGGTAACATAATCCCAATTTAAGTTTGGGTTATCTCCAGGAATGGATTGATATCCTTCAAAAGTAATTGGATTTTCGAGTGTGCCATCTGTTTCAAAAACGATATTTTCACTTCCATAATTCCCAGATTTTATATATACAGTATCTCCGGATGATACAGGACTTGAGTTAGAAGCTGCATACGTAATGGTTCTCCATGCTGTTGAAATAGAAGTTCCATTATTCAAATCATTTCCAGATGTTGAAACATAGTAGATGTTCTGTGCTTTTAAAATTAGAGAGAAAGAAATAACTAAAAGAAAGGTAATACTAATTTTCATAAATTTGATTTTAAGCCCAGCAAAAAGGATGCGTAAACAAATAACGTAAAAATTATCATGAAATACAATTTGAATAGCATAAATAACTAATTTATTTATAAAATTGATTCTAAATAAAATCCTTACTTTTGTCCTTTGAAAATTAAAAAAATGACAACAAAAAATACCATAGAATTAATGGCACCAGCGGGAAGTTTCGATTCCATGCAAGCAGCATTAGACAATGGTGCAGACTCTATTTATTTTGGTGTAGAACAATTAAATATGCGAGCGAGGGCATCTATTAATTTTACCTTAGATGATTTAGAAGAAATAGCAAAACGCTGTTCCGAAAAAGGCGTACGCACATACCTTACACTAAATACCATTATTTACGATCACGATTTATCTATCGTAAAAACATTGATAAAAGAAGCTAAAAAAGCAAATATATCTGCAGTAATTGCAATGGATCAAGCTGTAATACAAGTGGCTAGAGAAGCAGGTATGGAAGTACATATTTCTACACAAATAAATATTACCAATGTAGAGACATTAAAGTTTTATGCCATGTTTGCAGATACAGTAGTATTGAGTAGAGAGTTGAGTTTGAGACAAGTAAAGCACATTACCGAGCAAGTAATAAAGCAAAATATAAAAGGACCATCAGGAAGATTAGTAGAAATTGAAATCTTTGGACATGGTGCTTTGTGTATGGCTGTATCTGGAAAATGTTACATGAGTTTACATTCACATAACTCCTCTGCAAATAGAGGAGCATGTAAGCAAAATTGCCGAAAAAAATATACGGTAATCGACCAAGAAACAGGCTTTGAAATGGAACTAGACAACGAGTATATTATGTCGCCAAAAGATTTGTGTACTATAGATATATTAGATCAAGTAGCAGATGCAGGAATCAAAGTGTTAAAAATAGAAGGACGAGGAAGAGCGCCAGAATATGTAGCACAAGTAGTTCGTTCTTATCGCAATGCTATTGATGCTATTGCAGAAGGAACTTTTGATAAAGATAAAGTTATTACTTGGATGCAAGAATTAGGTAAGGTTTATAACAGAGGTTTTTGGAATGGTTATTATTTAGGACAAAAATTAGGAGAATGGAGTAACGAATCGGGCTCACATGCCACACAAAAAAAGGTGTTTTTAGGAAAAGGCGTACATTATTTCCCAAAAGCGAAAATAGGTGAATTTCGTATTGACGCTTACGATATGAAAATAGGCGATACAGTATTAATTACAGGACCAACAACAGGAGCAAAAGAATTTGAACTAAAAGATATGTTGGTAAACGATGAGAAAAAAGAACAAGCAGTAAAAGGAGATAATGTAACTATTAAACTCGATTTTAGAATCAGAGAATCCGATAAATTATACAAAATAGTAAAAACAGAATTAGCAGAAAGTTAAGCGAATAAGTTAAGGGTGAAAAAAAGTAGTACTTAGCATCCTTTGCAAAAAATGATTGCTCCCTTTACATGAAATAAACAAAAAAAAGTGGTAATAATAACCTTACAAAGAAAAAAATGCATAGGCTGTAATTACTGTGTAGAAATGGCACCAGAGCAATATCGAATTTCTAAAAAAGATGGAAAGTCTGTATTGCTGCAATCCGTAGATAAAAAAGGATTCCATACCTTAAAATCGCCAGACGATTCCATATACGAAGCAAATATAAAAGCAAAAGCAGCATGTCCAGTAAATATAATATCGGTAAAGCAAGTGTAGTTGGAAAAAGAAGAAAGAGAAAAGAGATATTTATTTTAAAGTCAAGCATAATATGAAATACGTATATAATTTACTTAAAGACTATTTAAAAGAGCATTTTAATTTAAAATTATATGTCTCTACCATTATTTTGGTTAGTATCTTGTTGTATTTTAATTTTAAGTACGATATCGAAGATTCTCATATAGATTCGTTTTATAAAACGCCTTGGCATACTGTATTATTTTTCTTTTTTCAAGGCATACCATATTATTTGGTACTGGTATTTGTCTATATATTTACCGAAAACAGACAATTCGCAAGCAATAAGAAATTTTGGCTACTTAGTTTGCTTGGGTTTGCAGTTTTGGCATTAGATAGAGGGTTTTACCATCAAGTATATTTTGCAGAGTGGATATCGAATCAATATTCTTATCGTTACGTTCGAAAAATAGTAAATAGTTTAATCGCTTTATTTGTAACGGTATTGCCATTTTATATTATTTATAAAGTCTTTTTAAAAAAGGAATTAACCCATTTTTACGGATTACAAGATTTACGAAAAGTAAAACTAAAACCGTATTGGATGATGTTATTGTTAATGGCTCCACTAATATATGCAGCATCTTTTCAAGCCGATTTTTTAAAAGAATATCCACATTACCAAAAAGCAGGAGGTAGTTTAATAATTAAGTATTTTCATTATCCAAAAGGAGTAGTGGTTGGAATTTATGAATTGTCGTATGCCTTTAGTTTTTTTATTGTCGAATTAATATTTAGAGGCTATTTTATATTCGCTTTAGTAAAATATTTAGGAAAAGATGTAGTATTACCAATGGCAGTAACCTATTGTGTATTGCATTTCGGAAAGCCATTAGGGGAAGCAATTAGTTCCTTTTTTGGCGGTTTTTTATTAGGTGTTATCGCTTTAAAAACAAAAAATATTTATGGAGGAATCTTGATTCATATCGGAATAGCTCTATTGATGGAGCTGTTTGCTTTTTTACAAGGTTGAGTGTTATAAAAAAGAATACTCAGGTTGTAAGTTTCAAAATCATTACCACATGATATTACTATCACCTTGTATTCTTACATCATAACATTCTATTATACCAACTCAACATAAAAATAGTTCACATCTATTTAGTGCATTTTGAAATTGAATTGGTATTACTCATGAATCCAAAAAGTGAGCGTAGTAAAAATAGCAATTACTACAATAATAATAATACCAATGATGCCAACATTTTTATAGTAGGTCTTTTGATGTTTTTTGTCCTTAGTGTAACTCCAAATCATGGCAATAACAAAAGCAATCACAAAAAAACCAGCAAAAAACAATTGACCATTTGTAAATTTCATAAGTTGTATATTTACGGCAAATATAGTCGAAATGAGTAAAAATGCAATAATATTTGGAGCAACATCTGGTATCGGAAAAGAATTGGCCGAAATTTTAGTAGCAAATAATTATCACGTACTAATAACAGGACGAAGAATAGAAAAACTACAAGAAATAAAGGCAACAAAGCCAGAAAGATACCATATAAAACAACACGATATCACAGACATAGAATCCTCCAATTTATTTTTTAAAGAAATAAAAAATACGTTTAATACAATAGATTTAATCGTCTTGAGTTCTGGAGTTGGAGCAGCAAATTACAAACTAGAATGGGAAGTAGATTTGCCAACTTTAAAAACCAATGTTATGGGAACAACAAGATTGTTACAATTGGCATATACCTATTTTAACAAACAAGGATATGGACATTTGGTAGGTATTACATCTATAGCATCCATACGAGGAAATAGACATGTGCCAGCATATTTTGCATCCAAAGCATTTCAGAGTAGTTATTTAGAATCTCTTTGGATGAAAGCGCAACGAAGCAAAAACGATATTTCAGTAACCAATATTTTGCCAGGATATGTAGATACAGTTATGGCTACAGGCGATACATTTTGGAAAGCACCGTTAGATAAAGCGTGTAAACAAATCTATACCGCTATAAAAAAGAAGAAGAAAAAAGCATATATTACCAAAAGATGGCAGTTGGTAGCAATACTTTTAAAAATAGTACCAACACGTTTGGTAAATAAGTTTTTTTAAGTAAAAAGATAAATTATTGAAAAGCGATAAAAGAAAATTATTTTCTATTTATAAAATCTAAATAAACACATAAACGAAAAATAAAAAAAACCATTTTGTCAATATGAAATTACTAGGAATAGGATCAAGAATAAAACATACAAAATACGGATTAGGCGTAGTGACCAATTTAACAGCACAACATTATTGGGTAACCTTTTTTGAAAAGGGATTAGAAACCATAGATATCGATTGTGATTTTGAAATAGTAGAAGCATTAGAAAATGACGATATTGATACAGTAAGTCTGTACGAAGTAGAAAAATCCATAAAAAATTTACTACAAAAATGGAGCGATATTACACCAGCAAGAGGTATGGCAGAAAAATGGAAAGGAGGAAAACTAATATTAGAACCTGCTACTAATGTACAATCGAAAGAAATTCCAATAGAAACTTTTTTTCACAAAATTGTAATGGTAAGAGATAGAATACGAGTAATGGAACAAAAAATAAATGCAAGTAAAAAATTAGACGATCAAGAAAAAATAGATTTACAACAATACATTACAAGAATATATGGAAGTTTAACTACCTTTAATATACTATTTCATAACAAACAAGATTATTTTGTAGGAGAGCGAAGTAAATAGAAAAGACATAGAATATCCATTTGTTTTGCCAAACAAATAACGAATATAAATATAATTATAAATAAAATTTATTAAAAATCATTCTAAATAAAGCGAAATGTACTTACCTTTGTGATTATTAATTATAAAAAAGAAATTATGGCATTTAAATTACCAGAATTAGGATACGCATACGATGCATTAGAACCAAATATTGATGCAAGAACTATGGAAATTCACCATACAAAGCATCATAATGGATATACAAACAACTTAAACAATGCAATAGTAGGAACAGATTTAGAAGGAAAATCCATAGAAGATATCCTAGCAAATTTAGATATGAGTAATGCAGCAGTACGTAATAATGGAGGAGGTTTTTATAACCACTCATTATTTTGGACGGTGATGAATCCAGAAGGAAAAGGAAGATTATCGGGCGAATTAAAAGAAGCAATAGAAGCAGCTTATGGATCGTTTGACGAATTTAAAACAGTATTTGCAAAAGCAGCAGGAACAAGATTTGGATCAGGATGGGCATGGTTATGTGTGCATAAAGGAGGAAAAGTAGAAGTGTGCTCAACGCCAAATCAAGATAACCCATTAATGCCAAATTCAGAATGTGGAGGAACTCCAATATTAGGATTAGATGTTTGGGAACATGCATACTACTTAAATTATCAAAACAGAAGACCAGATTATGTACAAGCATTTTTTAATGTAATTAACTGGAATGAAGTAGAAAGACGTTACGCAGAAGCAAAGTAAGCAAAAATGAAATCAAAAAAAGAAGTCAATCCTAACAAAGAGAAGAGAGTTTAGATTGTCCAAATTTTGAAAAATTAAATGCCTAGTAACCTCACTTCAGTTCGATATAAAAAATATTTTATAGAATTCAAATAAAAGGTAAGATTTGAAGTTTAAATTTAGACGAAATACGAGATGTTTTAATAAATTTAGACGAAAAGATAGCCTTTTATTTGGATTTCTTTCGGATTGGATGCATTTTTTCCAAATTTCTCCAAACTAACTAGTTACTCATTGCTTTTGTATTTTAATACGATATTCAATATGAATAGAAATTTTGCCCTATTATTAGCAACGATAACAGCAATAATCTACGGAGTTAGTTTTACAGTTGCAAAAGAAGTAATGCCAGCATATATAAAACCATTTGGTTTTATATTATTGCGAGTTGTAGGAGCAACAATATTGTTTTGGATAGCAGGTTTTTTTATAAAGAGAGAAAAAATTACACCAAAAGATTATTTGCATATTTTTGTAGCAGCAATTTTTGGAGTAGCACTCAATATGCTTACTTTTTTTAAGGGATTAAGTTTAACTACACCAATAAGTGGTGCAGTAATGATGGTAACTACTCCGATATTAGTATTGACTTTTGCAAGTATATTTTTAAACGAAAAGGCAACCGCTAAAAAAATAATAGGAATTTTTATAGGATTAATAGGAGCTGTATTTTTAATTGTTTATGGTAAAAAAATTGGAGGAGGAAATGATGAACTAATAGGGAATTTTCTAGTATTTATAAATGCAGCATCGTATGCATTATATCTAATATTAGTTAAAAGTTTAACGAAGAAGTACCATCCATTAGTATTTGCAAAATGGTTATATCTCTTTGGATTAATTATGGTTATTCCTTTCGGTTTTGAGGAGCTAAAAGAGGTAAAATTTAATGAAATGCCAAGATTAATTTATTTAAGAATACTATTTATTATTGTGCTTACAACATTTATTACCTATTTATTTAATTTGCTGGCAATCAAAAAACTAAAACCAACAACGGTAAGTATATTTATATACCTACAACCAGTTATTGCAACTATTTATGCACTAGTAGTAAAAAGTGATAGCCTAAATAGTGTTAAAATTATCGCAACATTACTTATCTTTGTAGGCGTATATTTAGTTTCCTCTAAAAATAATGAGGCTAAAACACAATAAAATGAACTGCAAAGAAGCATTTAAAAAGTTACAAAAAGGTAATAAGAGGTTTGTGACATCAACACAAATAAACCATCAAGTTGGAATCTCTAATAATACCAATTTGGTGAGTTCGCAAAAACCGTTTGCGGTAATACTTACTTGTTCCGATTCTAGAGTAGGCATAAATACTATTTTTGATACCAAATTAGGCGATCTGTTTGTCATAAAAAATGCAGGAAATATTACAAGTAAATCTACTTTAGCAACAATGGAATATGCAATTTCACAGTTAAATGTGAGATTAATTTTGGTATTATCACATCAAAATTGTGGAGCAGTGAAATATGCAAAAACACATCCAGAAACAGCTAATGATAAAGATAAAAATTTAAATTTTCTATTAAAGCAAATTCGCTTTGTACTTTCGGAAAATAATAAACTTACTACAGAAGAAATTACAAAAAAGAATGCATTACATTCCGCAGCAGATATTCTAGAAAACTCTATGATAATAGCAGAAAAAGTAAAAGAGAAAAATGTAAAAATTATTACAGGATATTATAAAATTTCAACAGGTAAAGTTGAATTTCACAAGTATAAAAGTTTATAAGATGATAAAATCGATGACAGGTTACGGTAAGACAGAATTTACCATCAATACAAAAAAAATAACAATAGAAATTAGATCTCTAAATTCTAAAAATCTAGATTTAAATGTACGAATTAATAATCCATTTAGAGAAAAAGAATTAATAATACGTAAAAAATTAGCATCAAAATTAAAGCGAGGAAAGGTAGATTTTAATTTATATGTAGATAATACAAGCGAAGAAAATGCTACAGTAATTAATAAAAATAGTACTGTAAATTACATTAAACAGTTGCAAGAAATAATAAAAATTTCAAATAAAAAAGCCTTAGAAATAGCAATGAAATTACCAAATGTATTAGATTCGGTAAAAGAAGATTTAGAAGAAGATGAGTGGAGAGAAATTGAACTAAAAATAGAGGAAACATTAAATAAAATTGATATTTTTAGAAAAGATGAGGGAGCTATATTAAAAACAGATTTTGAAAAAAGAATACATACATTACAAAGATTATGTACCAACAATGTAATATTTGAAGAGGCAAGAATTCCGTTAGTTAGAGCGCGTATACTAAAATCAATTACCGATTTAAAATTAGACGTAGATAAAAATCGCTTTGAACAAGAATTGGTTTTTTATTTAGAAAAATTAGATATTACAGAAGAACGCATTCGCTTAGATAATCACTTGGTTTATTTTTTAAAAGAACTAAGCACAAACGAATCTAATGGTAAAAAATTAGGATTTATTTGTCAAGAGATAGGAAGAGAAATAAATACCACAGGTTCTAAAGCAAATTATGCACCAATGCAACAAAATGTAGTGTTAATGAAAGATGAATTAGAAAAAATTAAAGAACAATTACTAAATGTACTTTAAAAAGAGAAAAGAAAAAGAAGTTAAGACGTAAGATATAAGATGTGCAAAATTTAAGAAGAGATGTGTACTGTATCAGATAGAAAAATTAAATAAAGAACCCTCAGAAAATTTTATGCTTTGAGGTAAAATAAAAATGAAGAAAGGTAAATTAATCGTGTTTTCAGCACCAAGTGGATCAGGTAAAACGACTATAGTGCATTATTTGTTAAAACAAAAAGAATTGAATTTGGCATTTTCAATATCTGCTACTTCACGTTCAAAAAGAGGAGAAGAAATAGATGGAAAAGACTATTATTTTATATCTGCAAAAAAATTTAAAAAACGAATAGAGAAAAATAAATTTATAGAATCGGAAGAAGTATATAAAGACAATTTCTACGGAACACTTAAAAAAGAAGTAAAACGATTGCGAAAAGAAGGGAAGAATGTTATTTTTGATATCGATGTAATAGGAGGATTAAATATAAAAAAACAGTTTTCAAAAAAAACCTTAGCTATATTTGTAAAGCCACCATCGCTTAAAGAAATGGAAAAAAGATTACGAAATAGAAAAACAGATAGCGAAGAAAAAATAATAGAACGAGTAGCAAAAGCTAAAAAAGAAATAAAATATGCAAAAGAGTTTGATTATATATTAATAAATGATGATTTAAAAAAAGCAAAAGAAGAAGCATATAATTTAGTAAAACAATTTATAATAAAATAAAGACTCGATTATGCGATAAGTGTCTTAAAAACAGCTTATTGCAAAATAAAGAATAATCTAAAAAAAAATAATGTAATTTTGTTAGTTCATGAGCAAAGAAGTAGGTTTATATTTTGGAACTTTTAATCCAATCCATATTGGACATTTAGCTATTGCAAACCATATAGTAGAACATACAACTTTAGAAGAATTATGGTTAGTGGTAACACCACATAATCCGTTTAAAGAAAAGAAGACATTATTGGCAGATAATCACCGATACCAAATGGTACAAATAGCAGTAGAAGATTATCCAAAGCTAAAAGCATCAAATATAGAGTTTGGAATGCCTCAACCAAATTATACGGTAAATACCTTGATTTATTTAAATGAAAAATATCCAGATTATCAATTTAATTTAATCATGGGAGAAGATAATTTACAATATTTTCATAAATGGAAAAATTACGAAGAGATACTCAATAATTATAATATCTATGTATATCCAAGAATATATTCAAATAAAAAGGAAGCCAAATTAATAAACCACGATAAGGTAAATAAAGTGAACGCTCCAATAATGGAAATTTCATCAACATTTATTCGAAATGCGATAAAAAACAAGAAGAATATAAAACCATTTTTTCCGTGTAAAGTATGGGAATATATGGATGAAATGAATTTTTATAAATAATTTTAAAAGGATTTAAGATTAGGTCATATTAAAGTTTGGCATTACTTTTGCAAATTGAAAAGAAACAACTAAAAACTTAACAAAGAAACAACAACTAAAACTAAGGGAACATGAAAAGAATATTACTAATTGTACTAATATTAAGTGTCACAAATAATTTTTCGCAAGAATCTAGATGGGAACTTAAAAATGTATCTATTAATGATGGTCATTCAAATTTAGGCGCAACATTTTATGGAAGTGATAAAATTGTATTTTCTTCTACAATAGGAGGGAAATTACATTTATATAGTGGCGTAATAAATGGAGATGATGTAACGAATAAGACAACATTTTTAGAAGCAAAAACACAAGAAAGTGTTGCTACTTTTACAAAAGATTTACAAACAATGTATTTTACAAAAAGTCTTTATGGAAAAGAAAATACCATAAAATCCAGTAGAGATAAAAAAGCAAAATTGGCTATTTTTAAAGCAACTAGAAACGGAAATGGCTGGGGAAATATTACAGAATTAAATTTCGGAAACAAAAAATACGATTTTGCACATCCAGCATTAAGTCCAGATAATACAAAATTATACTTTAGTTCTAATATGAAAGGAACTAGAGGTAAATCAGATATTTTTGTAGTAGATATATTAGGAGATGGGAAATACTCAGAACCAAGAAATCTAGGAAAAAGTGTTAATACAAGAGGAAGCGAACTATATCCGTTTATATCTAATGATAATACCTTATATTTTTCTTCTAATGGGCATGGAGGATTAGGAGGATTAGATATTTATGCAGTCGATATTAATAATATAGAGCAGTTAAGACAATTACAGAAACCAATTAATAGCGAAGATGATGATTTTGCATACATCTATAATAGCGCAAAGAAAAGTGGGTTTTTCTCTTCAAATAGAGTAGGAGGAAAAGGAAGTGACGATATCTATTCTTTTAAAGAAAAAAAGAAAGAGAAAGTAAAAAAAGTAGCAAAAATAAAAAAGAAAAAAGGATGTAATCAAAAGCTATTAGGAACCGTATACTTAAATGCATCACAAAAAGTTATTTCGCATGCAGTTGTTAATCTTAAAGACGAAACCGAAAAAATAATAGCAACTTTTAAAACCAATGAGAGCGGAAGGTTTGTATTTGATGTAAAATGTGGAAGAACCTATAAATTAATAGGAACAAGACAAAAATATAAAACATCAGAGCGATTGATGGTTACCAATACACAAGATGGTATTATCGCAAGAAAAAATATATTTTTAACAATAAAAAAGCCAGAAGCAGAAGGTAAAAAAAGAAGAGAATATATTGGTAGAGTAGATTTTGAATATAATAAGACAAACCTATTGAGAAGATATCGATACCAATTGGACAAAGCAATTTTACGAATGAAGAAAAATCCAAAACTAGTAATTCATTTTGAATCACATACAGATAGTAGAGCACCTACAGATTTTAATAAAGAACTTTCAGAAGCAAGAATTGAAGTATTAAAAGAATATATAGGATTTAAAGGAATTTTTAGAAAACGATTTTCAGGAGAGGCATTTGGAGAAACAAAACCTCTAAATAGATGTAAAAAAGGAGTCGAATGTACTGAGGAAGAATACTTATTAAATAGACGAACTACTTTTGTACTAATAGAAAAAAAATAAAGAGAAAAGATGAAAAGAATAATATTACTATTGTTATTGGTAAGTGTAGCATTTACTAATGCACAAGAAGAAAAGAAAAAGGACACTTTAAAAAAAGAGTCAAACGAAAGATTTCTAGTTAAAAACGTTGGAATAAATAATGAGTATTCAAGTTTTGGAACAACATTTTTTGGAGATACTAAAATAGTTTATTGTGCTCAAAATGAAAAAAAAGCATTGTTAGATTTATACCAAGGAACCATTACAAAAAACGGAGAAATAATAAATCCAACAAAAATAGAAAGTCTAAGCACAAAATCATTCGAATCTAATGTAGCATTTACAAAAGATGGAAAATCGGCTTACTTTACTAGAAGTGTATATGGAAAAAGAAATACAAAACATAAAAATAGAGATAGAAAAGCAACTATTGCAATATTTAAGGCAGATATTACCGCATCAGGAAAATGGAAAAACATTAAAGGAATGCCATTTAATAGTAAAAAATACGATGTAGGTCATCCAACATTAAATAAAGACAATACAAAATTATATTTTACATCAAATATGCCAGGAACATTAGGAGATACAGATATATTTGTTGTAGATGTGTTAGGAAATGAAAATTATAGTCAACCAAGAAATATGGGAGATATAATAAACTCCAAAGACAAAGAGGCATTTCCACATATAGAAGGAAATATATTGTATTTTTCATCAACAAGACAAGACGATTCTTACGGAAGAGCAGATATTTATGCAGTAAAAATATATGAAGACGGAAAAGTGTCAAATAGATTACATTTAGCACCACCAGTAAACAGTATTGCAGATGATTTTTCATATATATTTAATGCAAAAAGAAAACGAGGATATTTTTCATCAAATCGAGTTAGAGGAAAAGGAAAAGATGATATTTATTCCTTTACAGAAACAAGACCCTTAATATTTGATTGTTATCAAGATTTAGAAGGAGAAATTTTTGACTTATCGTCAGGCAAACCAATACCAAATGCAGAAGTAATACTTATTAATACGTTTAATAAAGAGGTCTCAAAAACGACAACAGGAGTTGATGGAAAATTTAGATTTAAAAAATTGACTTGTAGTACAACGTATCAAGTAACAGCAGTAAAGAAACATTATGCAAAAAAATCAAAAGAGTTTGTTACAACAACAAGACATAATGGACTTTCAAAAATAAGAATAGGATTATCGGATGCATTTATCGTAATGAAGAGAGGGAAAAAGATGTTAAACATAGATAACATTAATTTTGACTACGATAAGTCAAATATAAGACCAGATGCAGCGGCGCAATTAAATTTAGTAGTAGCAACAATGCGGAGGTATCCAAAAATGGTAATCGAACTAGGAGCACATACAGATTCAAGAGGAGGAGATGCATATAATTTAAAACTGTCAGATGCAAGAGCGCAGTCTACAATTAGATATATTATAGATCAAGGAGAAATATCGGCAGATCGAATTTCAGGAAAGGGATATGGAGAAACACGATTGCTAAATCATTGTGATAATGCAAATAGACATAAGTGTACTAAAAAAGAACACGAAATAAATAGAAGATCAGAATTTGTTATTACAAAAATGTAAAATAGAAGCAATAATTGTATCTTTGTAAAAGAAATTTTAACTTTAATCGTTAAAACAAATGTATCGTTATAATAACGATACATTTTGTGGTATATAAGAGCTTACAACATTGGTAAAAAAAACAAAACAAAAAAGAAAATTTCGTCAAAAATTAACATATAACTATCGTTTGGTAGTTATGAATGATGAATCGCTAGAAGAATTACTCTCTTTTAAGTTAAATCGCTTAAATGTATTTGTTATTGGAGGAGTTTCGGCAATTTCATTAATAATACTAACCTCATTATTAATAGCATTTACACCAATAAAAGAATATATACCAGGCTACTCCTCTTCAAAGTTAAAAAAAAGAGCAAGTAAATTAGTGTATAAACTCGATTCTTTAGAAAGAAAAATGCAAGAAAATGAAGCTTATGTTAAAAGTGTAAAATCGTTGCTAATAGGAGATATTAAAAAAGAAAAAATAGACGCAAGTGCAGTAGTAAAAAAAATATCCTTAAAAGATGTAAATTTAGATGCATCAACAATAGATTCAGCATTTAGAGAAGATGTAGAAGAAAAAGACAGATACAGTCTCTTTCAAAGAGAAACCAATAAAACAGATATGGTATTTTTTGCTCCAGCGACAGGAACCATATCAGATGCATATAGTGCAAAAAATAAGCATTTTGCAGTAGATATTGTATTAGTAAAAGATACACCTATAAAAGCAATTGCAGACGGAACAATACTTTTTTCAGGTTTTACCGCAAAGACAGGATACGTAATTTTAATAAAACATACACAAGGGTTTATATCTGCATATAAACATAATGCATCCTTATTTAAAGAACAAGGAGACTTGGTAATATCAGGAGAAGTAATTGCTAATTCAGGATCAACAGGAACATTAACAACAGGACCACATTTGCATTTTGAATTGTGGAAAGATGGATATCCAGTAGATCCAGTAAAATATATTAACTTTTAATAAAAAAATCAAAAATTAAGATAAAGTCGTGATAATTTAAAATAACAATCGTAAATGAAATCTTACTTTGCAAAAATATATGCTAAAAGAATAGTAAAAAGAATGGAGCGATGGAGTAAAAATCCAATTCAAACGCAAGAAAAAGTATTTAAACACTTAATAACAGAAGCAAAAAACACCGCTTTTGGTATAGACCATAAATTTAGTGAAATAAAAAATTACGAAGATTATAAGCGAAATGTACCAATACGAGATTACGAAGCATTAAAACCGTATGTAGAGCAAATATTAGAAGGAAAAGAGGGCGTACTTTGGAAAGGGAAGCCAATTTATTTTGCAAAAACATCAGGAACAACATCTGGAGCAAAGTATATTCCGATAACGAAAGAATCCATGCCATATCATATTAATGCAGCAAAAACGGCATTACTAAACTACATACATAAAACAGGAGACGCAAGTTTTGTAAAAGGTAAAATGATATTTTTACAAGGAAGTCCAATAATAGATACATATAAAAATATAAAAACAGGTCGTTTAAGCGGAATAGTAGCCCATTTTGTGCCAAAATACCTTCAAAAAAACAGAATGCCAAGTTGGGAAGCAAATTGTATAGAAGATTGGGAAACCAAAGTAACAGCAATAGTTAGCGAAACAATAGATAAAGACATGACACTTATTAGTGGAATACCATCTTGGGTACAAATGTATTTTGAAAAATTGATAGAAAAATCAGGAAAAAAAGTAGGCGATTTATTTCCAAATTTTAATCTTTTCGTTTATGGAGGCGTTAATTACGAACCATATCGTCAAAAAATGGAAAATTTAATTGGAAGAAAAGTAAATACCATCGAATTATTTCCAGCAAGTGAAGGGTTTTTTGCATTTCAAGATGAGCAGAATGAAAAAGGAATGTTACTACTTTTAGATGGAGGTATTTTTTACGAATTTATACCAGCAGATGCATTTTTTGAAAAAAATCCAACCAGAATAGCATTAAAAGACGTAAAAATAGGTGTAAATTATGTGTTAATACTATCAACAAATGCAGGACTTTGGGCGTACAATATAGGAGATACAGTTCAATTTACATCCATAAAACCATATCGAGTAATAGTATCTGGAAGAATAAAACATTTTATCTCTGCTTTTGGAGAGCACGTAATCGCAAAAGAAGTAGAAACCGCATTACAAGTAGCCGTAAAAGGTACCGATATTAGAATTAACGAATTTACCGTAGCGCCACAAATAACACCACAAAAAGGGTTGCCATATCACGAATGGTTTATCGAATTTGAAAACGAACCAAAAGATTTAAAAGCCTTTGCAAAGCAAATAGATGAAGAATTGGTAAATCAAAATTCGTATTATAAAGATTTAATAGATGGTAAAATATTGCAAACACTTGTCATAACAAAAGTAGTACAAAATGGATTTCAAAATTACATGAAATCAATAGGTAAATTAGGAGGACAAAATAAAATACCAAGGCTATCCGATAATCGTAAAATTGTAGATAAATTAGCATTGGCTTAGATATTAATAAAGTTCTATATTACTTGTGAATCATTCTATTTAATTCAGCAATACGCTGTTTTACAAATAAACTGGTTTCTTTATCTCTAAAATGAAATTTTTTTAAATAACTTTCGTAATATTTTAAGGCAATAGTATGATCTTTATAAAAACTATCGCAAGTAAGCGCTAATTGATAATGCGCTTTGTGATTGAATTTATCTTCATCTAAAGCCATTTTAAAATCAGTAATAGCATCTTGTAATTTGTTATATTCTTGATGAATTAAACCCAACTGAAAATAAAATTCCGTTAATTGAGGCTGCTCCATTTTAATAGAAGATTGCATATACATTTCCGCTTTTTCAAAGTCTTTTAGATCTTTATAAACTAATGCGAGATAAAAAAAGGTCTTACTTGTAGCTTTTCTATTATTTATAAGCGCATACAAATAGTCCTTAGATTTTTCATAATCTTTAGTGTAATAATAACAAATAGCTAAAGTTTGTTTGCTTTCGGAATTTAGAGATTTGAATGTCAATAAATAATCAATGGTTTTTTGATAGTTTTTATCGGAAAACGAATACTTAGCAGCTAATTGATTTAAAGCATTACTTTTAGGATAATGATATAACCCTTTATTAAGATAAAAATAAGAAGAATCATTTTGCTTTTTAAATTTTCCTTTGTAACGTTTTGGTAAATTTTTAAGATATTTATTTTGTTTTTTACGGTAGATTTTAACTAAATTATAAATGCTCTTAAAATGAATACTATCTTTTTTTAAAGCATCTAAAAAATAGTTTTTAGCAGTATCTTTTTCTTTTAAAATTAGATAAGTACTACCTAAATAATAATAGTAGTTTGGATTTGAATCATCCAAATAAATTAAATCTTTAAATGCTATTTTGGCTTTATCAAAAAATCGTTTGGACTTATATAATTTTGCTATATGATATTTTAATAAAAGATTATTCGGATTTTCTTTTAAAACTTCTTCAAACAATAAAATGGCTTTTTCAGAGTTGTTATTTCTTTGATAGCATTTGCCTAAATTTTCTTTAATTTTTTGTGTCGTTTTTTGCTTTAAAGCCATTTCGTAATTTACAATAGCTTTGGAGTAGTTTCCGATTTGTTGATAGATTAATCCTTTTTTATTGAGAATTTCAAAAGTTTGTGGGTTTACATTATTTAATTCTGTTAGGGCTGAGGTATAATTACCTTGAAATAATAAATTATCTACGTTGATTTGTGCAGTAATAAAACTACTTGTTAAAATTAATAAAAGCATTATTTTTTTCATAAATTATTTATTTTAATTACTATATCTTCTACATAAGTATTTTTAGTTTCTGCTTTTATGTTTAAAATTTTAATACGATTTCCAGGTTTTAATTGGTTTATTTTTTGCTTAGATATTGCATTTAACCTATTACCAGTAATAGCTATTGTTTTTTCATTTTCTATTTTTAACTGAAAACTTATCACTTTATATTTTTTGTTGCGATTATAATCTAACGCTTCGATTACACCTGTTGCTAAACTTTTTTTAGAGTAACTTAAATATCCAAATTTATCATCAATAATACCTTCAAGATATGTATAGTTATTGTCTTTAACATTAAAAACAATAGGTAAATTATATCGTACTTTTATAGGTTTTCCATTTTGTTCTCCAGCTTTCATTTTAGGAATTAGTTTAATAACACGAATAGCTTCTTCTTTTAGTTTTGGATGTGGAGCACGTGATTTTACTTCGGTTACATTACCATTTTTATCAATTTTAAATTGTACAGATATTCGCTTTTTTCCAGAAGATAAATTTAAGTTATTAGCTAAATTTGTATTAAAATTTGTACTAACTAATTCTGTGATTTTATCTGCCATGCACTTTTTAGCTTTTAAGTTTTTCATATTTTCACAACCTGGATAAATCGGAACTTGATCAATAACAGAAAACGGAACTTCTTCTGTTTCATAAATTTCTCGTGTTTTTTTAGCTCTTTTAGTTAACATAATCATCATTTTAGTATTCACAGCTTTGTCATTTATTTTTCCTGAATTCATTTCTGGTAATTGTCTTATTATTTCTTTCGCATTAGAAAGATATTTTTCTGGAATACCTGCATAATCAATATTCGTAATGTCGCCATTTTTATTAAGAATAAATTTTAAGGGATAATAGCCATTCTCATCCGTATCAATAACATTGTCGTATGAAATCTTAAAAAAACTTTTTATTAATTCCAAACTTTGTTCTTTATTAGTGGTTTTTTTAGAGTTTACTAAAAATGGTTTTTTATCTAGTTCTTTATATTCAAAAGATTGTTTTTCAACATGAGTTTCAGTTTCGCATGAAGTGTATATGAGCATACTAGTTAATAAAGGAATTAATAATAAATATTTTAATTTAAAAATTTCTTTAGATTTGCTTTTTGTAGCCATAATAATGCGTTTTTTTAGTAGTGATTTTTTTTTATATTGATTTACAAAGGCAAATTTTTCTACCTGAAATGTCTGTTCTAATAAACCTTCAAAAAAGGATTTTTTATCTTCTTGTTTTATCGTTTCAGAATCTGCAATAAATTCGTGTAAAGTAGAGATTCGATGCTGAAATAAATAAGAGAATGGATTAAACCAAAATGCTATTTTTTGTAATTCAAAATACATTAAATCAATACTATGTTTTTCTTTTATGTGTATTAATTCGTGTTTAATAATATGTTGGTGTTCCGTTTCGAAGATAGATTTACCCAAAAACAAATAATTAAAAAATGAAAAAGCCGTTTTTTGCATAGGTAAAATAACCAAATTGTACTCCTTTTGTTTAATGATGGTATTTTTATAAATCTTATTAAGGATACGTGTAATTTTATATAAAAATAGAAGCGAAGCAATAACAATTCCAAAATAATAGAAATTCTCAAGAGTAAACCAATTTGTTTTTTCTTGACTTAGACTTACTTCCGTTAAAAAAAATACTTCGGAATTTAAAACAATTTCTGGTAAAACAGTAAAATTCTGCTGTACATAAGTTGTGATATGTTTTGATTTAATAAATGGAATTGCATACGCTAAAATTGATGTGATTATTAAATAAGCTCTGTTCCATTGAAAAAAAGTTTCATTCTTTAAAAACAAGTCATAAACTGTTAAAAATAGCATTTGAAAAAGAAGTACTTGTATAACATAATGTATCATATCTTTAATCTTTAATCTTTAGTCTTTGTTCCTTTTCTACTTCTTTCAAAATCATTTCTAAATCTTCCAAATCCACATCATTTTTTTCTACAAAAAAGGAAACCATACTTTTAAACGAACCATTAAAATAGCCATTTACTAATTTGTGTAAACTTTGGTTACTATAGGTCTCTTTTTTTACAATCGGATAATATTTATAACCTTTTCCATGTTGTTCGTGTGCAACAAATTTTTTAGTTTCTAAGATTCGTACAATGGTTGAAACCGTATTATATGCTGGTTTTGGTTTTGGTAAAATTTCAATTATTTCTTTTACAGTGCTAAGTTTTAATTGCCATAAAACTTGCATGATTTGTTCTTCTGCTTTTGTTAATTGTTTGCTCATTATGTAACTAAGTTTTTAGTTTTATAACACAAATGTAAACTAAATTATTAGTTTTAACTAATAATTTAGTTGAAAAATATTTTATACTAAAAAGAGATCTTATTTTTTCCTAAAATTAACAAGCCGACATTTCAATCACATTAACATCTTTATGTGTTTTAGCAATAGCACTACCCAATTTAGAAATCTCTAAAAGTACAGGTATTACCTTTTTTCCAAAATAGGTTAAGGTGTACACCACTTTTAGAGGAGGTTTTTTTGTATGTACTTTTCGATTAATTAGACCATCTTTTTCCAATTGCTTTAATTGTAAACTTAAGGTTCTTTCCGTAATAATAGTAATTTCCTTTTTAAGTTCGTTATAACGTTTAGGTTTGTCAATTAGATGAATTAAAATTACAGACTTCCATTTACCACCAATAAATTTCATCGCCAAACTCGTATTGCAAGGATATATTTTATTTTCTATTTTATACATAATATGTTAAATTTTAAACGAACTATTTTGACCGTTATTGCAAATATAAAAAACTATACTTAATATTGCAACTATAAAAAGTATACTTAAAATAACAATTATGAAATTTACAAAAATAATACAAAGTCGATATACAACAAAAAGTTACGATTACACAAAGAAAGTGTCCAAAGAAAGTGTAGAAGAGTTAAAGGCTATTGTGCATCTAAGTCCATCTTCAATTAACAGTCAACCATGGAAGTTTACATTTATAGAAAACAAAACAGTAAAAACAGCATTAGCAGAAGCATCGTATTTCAATAAGCAGAAAATATTAGACGCAAGTCATTTAGTAGTTTTTAGCGCAATAGATGATATTGCCTTTTTTGAAGAAAATATAAAACATTATTTACCAGAAGGGGCAATAGGTTATTACAATAATTTTGTAAAGCCAAAAGGAATGCAAGAAATAAAATCATGGTTTAAGCAACAAACGTATTTATCTTTAGGGATCTTTTTGAGTGCATGTGCAAGCATGCAAATTGACTCTACACCAATGGAAGGTATAGAAATAGATAAATACAAAAACATATTAAATCAAATCAAATACAAGCCAATTTTTGCAGTAGCAATTGGTTATCGAAATACAGAGGATAAAAATCAGCCAATGTATAATCCAAAATCAAGACTACCAATCGAAGATATAATTAGTATAATGTGATATTTATAGATGTATGTAAAAGAAATTTGGGTTAGCAAGGACTGCTACAAACACTCGTTGAAAAAAGACCAACGCTAACTCTAACTTGAGAGCAATCTCCAACAGAAGTTAAAGCAGCACTTAAATGAGTAGCAATTAAATTTGCTAAGCAATCTCGTTCTTTGCCATTGTGTTTACATCTTCCTAAATACGTAGAGCCTTTTGGACAAGCTCCATTTCCCATTCCGTTAATTTTTAGATTATTTTTACTTTGTGTATGGATATCTTCTATTCGAACCTCTCCATTAGATGCAACAAGCGTAAAAGAGACATTAGCAAGAGCAGCATCGTTCTTTATTTCATCTCTTACGTCGTTAATTAAGAAGTTAATTTTAGAACGAATGTCTTTATTGAAGTCATTAAGATTATTGTATTTCATTAATAATGAGGTGTCGATATCAATATCAAAATTAAAATCGTTTTTAGAAAATTCTAAGTTTAGTACAGAATCTTGTTGTGTCGTTGTATTATCTTCCGTACAAGAAGAAAAAGTTATAAATAATAAGGATAAAACAAAGAGTTTTTTAATTGCTGTTTTCATAATAAAAGTATTTTTTTTCAGTTTTAATAATAACGCCCCTTAGACAATCTGTATTTTAATACAAACAATCCATTACAAACTCAAGTTACTTCAATATATGTTGTTAGAAATTTTTTAAGAATAGGTACTTAAAAAATCATATTTATAGTGTTTTGAATTTAATTTGACGCTAATATATTAGGATATAACAATATAACCTAATGGTTTTCCATAAAAAAGGCTTAAAAGTGCAAAAAATACCTACAATTAGGTATTTTTTAGTTAAAAGTAAGTAGAAAAAGTGTTGTTTCTTACTTTTTAGAGGTAGTTACATAAAAATCTTTTAAATAAAAAGGTTCAAAATAGGCAACATCTTCAAAGGTACTCTTTAAAAATTTTTGATAAGATAAAAAAACCATTTCTTTGGCAGACGGAAAATATCCTTCTAAAAAAGTAGCATTAGAATGCTTAACAATATCACTTGTTTTATTAGCACCATCACCTAAAAAAGTAACCTTTTCAAATTCTAAATATTCGGAGAAAGAGTTGTCTTCTAAAATGTGATTATAGGTCTTTTTAATAATAGTATAATTGGAGTCAAAAACAGCAGTATATACCTCTTGCCTACGAGCATCTAATAGCGGAATAATATAACCGCTTTTAACTTTGGTAGCATGTGCTAAAGATGCTAAAGTTAAAATAGAAATTAAAGGAATGTCTAAGGCAAAACAGAGCCCTTTAGCAGAAGAAACACCAATGCGTAAACCAGTGTAAGAACCAGGACCTTTACTAACAGCAATAGCGTTTAGGTCTTTAAAATCTAGTTTTGCATCGCGAAGAGTGTCCGTAATAAAATGATGAAGTTTTTCTGCATGCGAAAAGTTAGCTTCGCAGATTTCTTTTAAAACGACCAATTTGCCATTTTTAGAAATACTAACCGAACAATTTTTAGTTGCAGTTTCGATATTAAGAATATATATAGAATTGCCTTTTGTCATATTTTTTTAGTTACAAATCCAATTGAATCAACAAATTCTCATCATTTTCAAAAGCAGTACCAATTACAACAACAGTTGCACCAGCATTAAAAACAGTACGAATCTCTTTTTTAGTTTTAAGACCGCCACCAATAATTAAAGGAATTGAAATATGGGTAGAAACCTTTTTAATAAAATCGATTGGAATCGTATGCAAAGCACCACTACCACCATCCATATAAATCAATTTGTTGCCAATATACTCTCCAGCCATAGCAGTAGCCATAGCAATTTCTGGTTTATGTGCAGGAATTGGTTTGGTATTACTAATATAAGAGGCGGTAGTTTCTCTGCCACTTTCAATAAGTAAATAACCTGTAGAAATTACTTCTAAATTTGTTTGTTTTAATAAAGGAGCAGCAATAACTTGGTTGCCAATTAAATATTCGGAATTTCTACCAGAAATTAATTGTAGAAATAAAATAGCATCTGCATTATCTGTAATTTGTATCGCGTTACTTGGAAATAATAGTACAGGTAAATTTGTGTTATCTTTTATAATTTTAACAAAAGCATCCAGTACATTTTTAAATAATAGACTACCACCAACAAAAATTAGATGGACATTAGCATTTGTTATTTTTTTAACAACCAAAGCAAGTTTGTCGAGTTCAATTTTATCAGGATCTAACAGAATAGCGAGTAATTTCTCGTTTTTCTGTTTGGCTTTGGTTATGTAATCTAAAACTTTAGTATGCATCTTTTAAAAGGGAAAAATTATATTCGTCTAAAAATACATTATTTTTAAATGCCGATTTTCTAGAAACGCCTTCAAAGATAAAATTATTTTTTTCTAAAACTCTAGAGGACGCCAAATTTGATTCTATAGTACTAGCAAAAATTCGATTTATATCTAAATTTTTAAAGCCAAAATCAACAATTAAAGCAACTGCTTTTGTAGCAATACCTTTATTCCAGTGCGGTTCGCCAATCCAATAACCTAATTCTACAGAATGTCTGTTAATATCTTCTTGTCCGTGTAAACCAACAGCACCAACAAGTTCGTTATTGTAAAAAATACCAAAAATATGGTTGTCATTATCTTTTTTTGAAAAATTAATAAAGCTAATAGCATTACCTATCGTATATGGATGCGGAAAAGTATCTCGCATATTTAGCCAAAGTCTTTTATTATTTGCAAGTTCTGCGAAACGATTGGTATCGGATAATTTTAATTTTTGAAGTTTTAATTTCATAATTTTAATCTTTCAATTTAAAGCATAAACTAAAGTAAAACCATCAAACTGTTCAAAATGAATGGTAAATACTTCGTAAAAATTATCTTTTTTAATCCAACCTCTTGTTTTAGTATCGCTTAATTCAAATTTTTCAATGGGTAAATGGTGTTTAAATAAAAGACCACCATCAGGATGAATTTTAAACAAACTCTCTTTAGCTCCCCAAATTATAGTTAGTTGTGCTACTAAATTAGTTTCCGTTAAGAATTCATTTTCTTTACCAACAAATTTATCAGCAATCCGAATAATTTTTTCTCTATTTTTTTCAATGTCAATTCCAATAACTTGATTACTTACAATAATTGCCGAAAAATGAAACGAGTGTGTAATAGAAATTCGTTTGCCATCTTTTAAATGTGGTTTACCATCTTCGGTATAGAATAAATCTTTATCCGAATAATCTAAAGCAGCAAGTAAGTGCCGTACACTTAAAAACCCTTTTTTATGAATTTCAGATTTCATTTTAGCAATGCGATTTTTGCTATTAGAATTGAGATAAATGTCTTGTAAAAAAGACAAATCTTCTTCAATTTTCCAAACTAAAACGGTTGTATTTTTATTTGGTGTAATGGTTTTGTAAATAGGCATTTATATATCAGACTTATTTTGTAGCTTTGCAGCTACGTAAATAGTAAAGTAAGTTTTACTACCACAAATATACAAAGAAAACAAAATTATGAGTACAAATACAAGCACATACACAAAATTTAAAGTAAAAGACATTAATCTTGCAGATTGGGGAAGAAAAGAAATTGCATTAGCAGAAGCAGAAATGCCAGGTTTAATGAGTTTAAGAGAAGAGTATAAAGACGAACAACCATTAAAAGGAGCACGTATTGCAGGATGTCTACATATGACCATTCAAACGGCAGTTTTAATAGAAACTTTAATCGCATTAGGAGCTGAAGTAACGTGGAGTTCTTGTAATATATTTTCTACACAAGATCAAGCAGCAGCAGCGATTGCAGCAGCAGGAATCTCGGTTTATGCTTGGAAAGGTATGAATGAAGAAGAATTTGACTGGTGTATAGAACAAACATTATTTTTTGGAGAAGATAAAAAACCATTAAACTTAATTTTAGATGATGGAGGAGATTTAACCAATATGGTTTTAGATAAATATCCAGAATTGGCAGCAGGAATCAAAGGTTTATCCGAAGAAACAACCACAGGAGTACATCGTTTATACGAAAGAGTAGAAAATGGAACCTTACCAATGCCAGCAATAAACGTAAATGATTCGGTTACAAAATCAAAATTCGATAACAAATACGGATGTAGAGAATCCGCAGTAGATGCAATACGAAGAGCAACAGATGTTATGTTAGCAGGAAAACGAGTAATCGTTTGCGGATATGGAGATGTTGGTAAAGGAACTGCAGCATCTTTTGCAGGAACAGGTTCTATCGTAACGGTAACCGAAATCGATCCAATTTGTGCGTTACAGGCAGCAATGGATGGTTTTGAAGTAAAGAAATTAGAAAATGTAATTGGAACAGCAGATATTATTATTACAACAACAGGAAACAAAGATATTGTACAAGGACGTCATTTTAAAGCAATGAAAGACAAAACAATAGTTTGTAATATAGGTCATTTTGATAACGAAATAGATGTAGCTTGGTTAAATGATAACTATGGAAATACAAAAGTAGAAATTAAACCACAAGTAGATAAATATACGATTGGAGATAAAGAAATTATATTATTGGCAGAAGGGCGTTTGGTAAACTTAGGATGTGCAACAGGTCATCCAAGTTTTGTAATGAGTAACTCCTTTACAAACCAAACATTAGCACAATTAGAATTGTGGAAAGATTCCGATAAATACGAAAATAAAGTATATATGTTACCAAAACATTTAGATGAAAAAGTAGCACGATTACATTTAGAAAAAATAGGTGTAGAATTAACAGAACTTCGTAAAGATCAAGCAGATTATATAGCAGTAGCAGTAGAAGGACCATATAAGCCAGAACATTATAGATATTAAAATAGGATACGAAAAGTTGTTTTATTAAAATGATTTTATTGCATAAAAAAAATCCTTCAAATTTAATTTGAAGGATTTTTTAGTACAAAAACCTTATATTCCTTTATTTTTTGAATAATTTATCTTTAATTAGTTGCTTTATTAGTTTTAATTCATTTTTAATCTCTTTATTTTCTTGTAAAAGATTTTGAATTACTTTATCTTGTTTTTCTACTTTAGCGATAAGATTCGCAGTTCTAGCACTTGTAGAATTTGATTTATGCAAAACGCCATTAGCATCGACAGTAACAATTTTATCCGTAGCATTAAAACCACTTAGATTAGTAACTCTTATTTTACCTTTTACATGGAGTTTTTCTGTAGGAGAAGCTTCGCCAACGCCTAAGTTGCCATTGTTAATTAAAGTAACCTTTCTAGTAGATGAAGTTGAAGCTGTATTCCAAGTACTAAAAACCATTTGTGTACCTTTAAAATATAAAGAACCATTATCATTATTACCGTCCATTGCTACAATTTCATTATTGTCAATTTCTAAGTGAATGTTATTTACATCTCCAATAACCAAAGCAGCACCATCACCAGCAGTATTCGCACCAGCATCTCTAGCGTTTCTAATATGTAGAATCCCAACAGGATTTTTTGTACCAATACCAATAGAGCCATTATTTTTTATTGTTAGATGGTTTTGCGCATTGCTAGTTTCTGTATCCGAACCAAAATAAATATTACCGTTACCATCGCCATCAGCATTAGAATTAATATATAAATCATCTTCCGATACATAAACACCATTATTACTCGTCCAAAAATCAGCACCATTAGTCGAAGCGCCTAAGCCTCTATCTAGTTGAACTCTATGAAAGAGATCTAGAGAAGAGTTAGGTGCATTTGTACCAATACCAACATTACCATTTTCAATAATTTGCATTCTTTTTTTAGAAATTAAATCGGTAGTATCCCAAGTAGAAAACCATATTGTACCTGCGGCTAAAAAGAATTCCCCTTTATTTTGATTACCAACCATCGCACTTATTTCATTGTTGTCAAATTCAGTATGTTGTCCAGTAACATTACCAATAATTAGAGAAGCGGCATCGTTAGGAGTGTTCTCGCCAGCATCTATTGTTTTAATGTGTAAAACACCAACAGGCGGATTGATGCCAATACCAACATTGCCCATAACATACATATTTTCTGTATTTGATGTAGCAGCCTGATTATTGTCGCTACCAAACCACGGCTCTGTTTTTTTAGCAGCTTCTGTACCAACACAATCCCAAGTTGTACCATTGTATTGCTCAACACATAAGGAGTTTGTATTGTAAATTTGTAAACCAGTTGCAGGCGAAACTATTGCATTTCGTTGTACAGTTGTAAGTTTAGGAATTAAAAGACCTCTTGTGGTAGAATGAATATCTAGTTCTGCAGAGGTGTTAGGTGTTGTTGTGCCAATACCAACTTGCGCTTGAATGGAAGCACTTAATAGTATTGCGATAATAAATATTTTTTTCATTTAAATAGGGTTTAAGCAATATGTAAGGAGTGAATAAGTATTTTTATAGCAAATATACCCTAGTATTTTAAACATTAAAATGTTAAAATAGGAATGATGTTATGCGCTAAAAAAAGTAAAATTTCCCCTTTTACGTTTATTTTAGAGAGCAAATATAAGATTAAATCTTATATTTTATCATAGAATATAGATTTTAATGTAATGCAATAAAAAAGGAATAATGTAAAAAGATATATTTTAACCTTTGTAGTAATTTGTACGATAATTTTGTCGTATACTTGTATTCTAAATACATTTATGCAATGAAAAAATATGCACTATCACCTACCAATAGGAACAAAATAAAAAGATAAAATTGTAGGAAGAAAGAAAACTTTCGATTATTTATGCGATACAGTAAAGGAAAAAAGCAGAAGAGAATCAACAGATAGTTAATATAAGATAAAGAGGAATACGAAAGATGTATTTGTTGCGTGTGTTATATCGCAGAATACAGATTACTAAGAAAAAGCCAAAGCATATAATTTAATCTTTTTAATCATCGACACCAAACCATTAGCACGAGTAGGAGAAAGGTGCTCTTTTAAACCAATTTCATCAATAAAATCAGTATCCGTATTTAAAATAGTTTTACTAGATTGGTTAGAAAAAACACGCAATAGCAAAGCAATAATACCTTTGGTTAAAATAGCATCACTATCGCTAGTATAGATTACTTTATCGTCTTTTATTTCGGCATGGAGCCAAACTTTAGACTGGCAACCAACAATTAAATTATCCTCCGTTTTATATTGTTTGTCAATAATAGGTAGAGATTTCCCGAGTTCAATGATGTATTCGTAGCGTTCCATCCAGTCGTCAAACATAGAAAATTCGTCAATAATTTCTTCTTGTAATTCTTTTATAGTCATTTAGAAAACTTATTTTTGCAAAAGTACAAGACTAAAGATTAAAGACCAAAGACAAAAGGATAAAAAATGAGCAAGTTATTAATAGTTGGAACAGTAGCATTTGATGCAATAGAAACCCCTTTCGGGAAAACAGATAAAATATTAGGAGGAGCAGGAACGTATATTGGATTGTCAGCTTCTACTTTTGGAATAAAATCTGGAATAGTATCTGTAGTAGGAGGCGATTTTCCACAAGAGTATTTAGACCTATTAAATGCTAAAAATATCGATACCTCTGGAATAGAAATTATAAAAGAAGGAAAAACATTTTTTTGGTCAGGAAAATATCATAACGATATGAATTCTAGAGATACTTTAATTACAGAATTAAATGTATTAGAGCATTTTAAACCAGTAGTTCCAGAAGAATTTAAAGATAGTAGCATTGTAATGTTAGGAAATTTACATCCAGCAGTGCAAATGAGTGTTATTAAACAAATGACAAAAAGACCAAAGTTAATCGTTTTAGATACAATGGATTTTTGGATGAATATAGCTTTAGAGGATTTAAAAGCAGTAATAAAAAAAATTGATGTAATAACCATTAATGACGAAGAAGCAAGACAATTAAGTGGCGAATATTCCCTAGTAAATGCAGCGAAAGTAATTCACAAAATGGGACCAAAATATGTGGTAATAAAAAAGGGAGAACACGGTGCTTTACTATTTAGCGAAGGACAAATGTTTTACGCGCCAGCATTGCCATTAGCAGCAGTATTTGATCCAACAGGAGCAGGAGATACCTTTGCAGGAGGATTTACAGGTTATTTGGCAAAGACAGGTAATATTTCGTTTGAGAACATGAAAAATGCCGTAATTTATGGTTCTAATTTAGCCTCATTCTGTGTGGAGCGTTTTGGAACTGAGCGTATGGAAAACTTGACGCAGAAAGAAATAAAAAATAGATTACAACAATTTAAAAATTTAACACAGTTTGACATTGAGCTAGATTAAAGGCAAAATAATTTCATCTATATTTGTAAAGTACTATGAGTGATTCATTAAAACACGAATGTGGAATAGCAATGGTTAGATTGCTAAAACCACTAGAATTCTACAAAAAAAAGTATGGAACATCTTTTTATGGCATACAAAAAATGTATTTGTTGTTAGAAAAACAACACAATAGAGGTCAAGATGGAGCAGGTTTTGCAAGTGTAAAATTAGATGTAAAGCCAGGAACACGTTATATTAGTAGAGTACGATCCAATCAACAAAAACCAATTCAAGATATATTTAAACAAATAAACAATCGTATTAACGGAATTTTAAAAGAAAATCCAGATAAAAAAGATGATGTAGAATGGCAAGTTCAAAATATGCCATACGTAGGTAATGTATTTTTAGGACATGTACGTTATGGAACATTTGGAAGAAATAGCATAGAAAATGTACATCCATTTTTAAGACAAAGTAATTGGCGACATAAAAATCTAATCATGGCAGGTAATTTTAACATGACCAATTCTGCCGAATTATTAGAAGAATTAATAGAGTTGGGACAACATCCAAAAGAAAATACGGATACGGTTACTATTATGGAAAAAATCGGTCATTTTTTAGATGACGAAGTACAAGATATTTATCAAAAATGCAAAGAAAAAGGGATAACAAAAAAAGAGGCATCACCAATTATAGAGCAAGAATTAAATATAAAAAGAATCTTACAAAGAGCATCTAAAAATTGGGATGGAGGTTATGCAATGACAGGATTATTAGGACATGGCGATGCATTTGTACTTAGAGATCCAGCAGGAATAAGACCAGCATTTTATTATAAAGACAATGAAGTAATTGTAGTAGCTAGTGAAAGACCAGTAATACAAACCGTTTTTAATGTAGATATAGAAGCAGTTAAAGAATTAGAACCAGCACATGCACTAATAATCAAAAAGAATGGAAATGTAAGTGTCGAAAAAGTAAATGAAGTATTAGAAAAAAAAGCATGTTCTTTTGAGCGAATTTATTTTTCTAGAGGAAGTGATGCAGATATCTATCAAGAACGTAAAAAATTGGGAAAATTAATATTTCCAAGAATATTAAAATCTATAAATAACGACATAACAAATACCGTTTTTTCATACATACCAAATACAGCAGAAACCTCCTTTTTTGGAATGGTAGAAGAAGCAGAGTCTTATCTAAATAAAAGAAAAACCGACGTCATATTAAATGGAGATAAAAATATTTCGGCAGAAGATTTAACCAAATTATTGGCAGAGAGACCAAGAATTGAAAAAATAGCAATTAAAGATGCAAAATTACGAACATTTATAGCAAGCGACGATAGCAGAGACGATTTAGTAGCACACGTTTATGACGTTACGTATGGTGTAGTGAAACCAACAGATAATTTAGTGATAATAGACGATAGTATAGTAAGAGGAACTACATTAAAACAAAGTATTTTAAGAATATTAGATCGACTAAACCCTAAAAAAATAGTAATAGTATCCTCTGCGCCACAAATTAGATATCCAGATTGTTATGGAATAGACATGGCTAGATTAGGCGATTTTATAGCATTTAAAGCAGCAATTTCTTTATTAAAAGAAACAAATAAAGAACAAATTATAGAAACTGTATATCAAAAGTGTAAATCACAAACCGATAAAACAGAAAATTTTGTGAAAGAAATATACCAACCATTTACAGCAGAGGAAATTTCCAATAAAATAGCAGAGTTATTAACAGATACAGTAATAAAAGCCAAAGTAGAAATTATTTATCAAGGCATAGATAATTTGCATAAAGCAATACCAAACCATAAAGGAGATTGGTATTTTACAGGAGAATATCCAACTATTGGAGGAGCAAAATTTGTCAATAAAGCATTTGTGAATTATTATGAAGGGAATAAATCTAGAGCGTATTAGAGTTTAAGATAGAGTATATATCGGATTGCTTTTTAGAAAATAATTTAATACGATTTAATATTTTTTATCCTATTTTAGCATTTTAAACTACTAAAAATGCTAATTAAACTCGATAATGTATCGTTTGGATATTCTGCTAAAACGGATGTACTAAAAAATTTATCTATTAATGTGCCGAAAGGCTCAATATATGGATTTATAGGTCCCAATGGCGCAGGTAAATCTACAGTAATGCAATTAATTACAGGAATTATACCTTACAATAAAGAAGGTATTTCGCTTTTTGAAAAGCCTTTAAAAAAACAAATACCAAATGTGTTTAGTAAAATTGGAGCCTTAGTAGAATCTCCTGCTTTGTATCTTCATTTAAGTGGAATTGATAACCTTCGTTGTGTAACAACATTAAAAAATATTCCAGAAACTAAAATACTTGAAGTTCTAGAAATTGTTGGATTGCGTAAAAATGGGAATCAAAAAGTGAAAAGATATTCACTTGGTATGAAGCAGCGTCTTGCGATAGCAATGACATTGCTTGGAGATCCAGAATTGTTACTTCTAGATGAGCCAGTAAATGGTTTGGACCCTTCAGGAATTAATGATATTAGAGAGTTATTAGTAAAATTAAATCAAGAGAAAGGAACAACAATATTTATATCGAGTCATTTATTAGATGAGATTGAAAAAATGTGTACACATATCGGTATAATTAATAAGGGAGAAATTCAATTTGAAGGAACAATTCAAGAATTATCTGATAGAGAAAGTAAGTATAAATTAAATATTACAACAAAAAATAGTACAGCTAAAAAGGAATTATTAAAAGACAAATATAATTCGATTGAATGGATTAAGGAAAATAAATTTGTTGTTAATTTAGATAGTGAAGACGAAATACCTTTATTAGCCAAATTCTTAGTGCAACATGATATTCCTATATACGAATTGAGCGTAGAAGATAATCTAGAAGAATGGTTTTTAAACTTGACTAAATAATAAAAGTATGAAATATTTTTTTAAAACCTTAAAGGTTGAATTTATAAAGAAAAAGAAATCAGGCATTATTGTATTAAGTATTATTATTGGCGCTTTTATACCTATAATGTACTTAATATCTAGAATGTATATGAATGCTGAGGTAGATAAAATTGGCATACCTGAAAATTTATATTCTAAAGATTTATCCAATGTATTATCTCCTTTTTTAGGTTTTTTCTTTCCGCTATTAATAATACTTGTCGCAAGTAAGATTACACAGATAGACCATAAAAATAAAGGATGGAATTTGATGGAAACACAACCAACATCAAAAAAAGCAATTTATTTTTCAAAATTTTTATTGCTTTTGATTTCTAATCTTATTGCAATTTCGACTTTTATATTGCTAGGAGTTTTGTTAAGTGCAATTTCTCCTTATATTATTGACGTTTCGCCTTACTTAGTAAAAGAATTTCAATTTGGAATATTTTTAAAAATTGGAATTAAAATTTTTATTCTAAGTTTATCAATATCAGCTATTCAATACGTAATCTCAGTAAAAATAAAAAGTTTTATTTGGCCAATTTTAATAGGTTTTTTAATGATGCTTTTACCAGTTCTTCTTAGTAAATATAAAGCGTATTTATTTTGGTATCCATATACAATGTTAAATCAAATTTCAGATTATCCAAGAGGAAGTGAATTAGGCAATTTTTTTACATATACAGATATTTTAAGTATACTAATTGCTATTGGATTATTATATATTGGTTTTAATTGGTATCGTTTTAAAACATTTTTAACAGCATTTGTAAATCCTAAAATAAAATTAATAAAACTCATTGTAGTACTCTTAATTACAGGTCTTTTAATTACTATAGTTATTAAGCCTAAACACCAAAAAAAGCACAATAAAACTATAATTAACGGTATAGTTGAGACAGATAAAAACATTATAACTATTTCAATTCACGAGATAGGTACCTTAGACACTATTGCTAAAATTGATGTTGTGGACGGTAAATTTCACCATGAGATTAAAAAAAAAATAATTCCAGATTATTATCAAATTAATTTTGAATCATATCAAAAAACCGCTGTATTTTTTGGTGGTAAGGATAGCTTATTTATTACATATAAATTGTTTGGAAAAAAAGAGGAATTAAAAATAACGGGAAATAGAATTGCCGAAAATAAAAAAAACTCACTTAGACGTTTTAGATATGATAAGATAGATTCTTATTTAAGTAATAATATTGACATAAAAGATGCTAACTTTTATATGAAAATGATTTATGAAAAATGGCAAATAGAATTAATGAAACTTAAAAGTAATAGAACAATAGATAATATTATACCTAGAGAAGATTTTATTAATAGAGAAAATAAAAGAATAAATTTAAAATATATTAATTATTGGAATAGATATAAAAAAATAAGAAAATCGCTATATCCAGATATAAAATATGTTGTAGCAGACAAAATTAAGGAGTTAAATACCAGTTTAATAGCAACAGATATTAGTATGCTTTCAGATAATAAATATTTTGAGTATACAATGGATGAGTTAATTAAGAAAGATAAAAGAGAACTTAGTAAAGATGAAAAATGTTTTGATGCTATCTCTAATTTAGAAAAAGGCATGTTTAAAGATAGATTGATGTTTCAACAGCTTAATAAAAGTATAAAAGAAGCAGGTAATAAGGAGTTAAGAGACTCATTAAATAAAAGATACATTAATTCAATTAGTAAGAAATCTTATAGAGAGTTACTTTTAAAAAAGCATTTTAATATAAATAGATTGTCAAAAGGAATGATTGCACCCAATTTTATCGCATTAGATAAAAATAAAAAAGAGCACCAATTAATAGATTTTAAAGGTAAGGTTGTATTCATTGATGTTTGGGCAACTTGGTGTGCCCCTTGTTTATATGAATCCCCTTATTTTGAAAAACAAGCTCTAAAGTATAAAAAAGAAGAAGTGGTTTTTATTTCAGTTAGTTCAGATAAACTATATAATACATGGTTGCCAGAAGTAAAAGATAAAGGAAAGTCCGTTTTGCATTTACATTTAAAAGATGCAAGAAAATTTGCATCTAATTATGATATTAGTTCTATTCCAAGGTTTATATTAATAGATAAAAAAGGAAAACTGATTGATGTTAATTTTACAAGACCATCTAATAAAAACTTTGAAGAACTTTTTGAAAAGTATATTAAGTAAAAGTATGTTTGCAGTAAAAGGTTTTTAAATCACTTCCTATACTTACGAATAGCGGCCTTAATCTTAGCAATTCTATTCTCAGGATCAGGATGAGTAGATTGAAATTCAGGAGTACGTCTACCGCCACTAGCAGCTTTTAAAATTCGCATAACACCAATCATTTGCTCAGGTTCGTAACCAGCATCAAGCATAAATTTAACACCTAGATCATCCGATTCCAATTCGTCTTCTCTGCCGTATTTCATATTAACTAAATTGGCAATTTGTGCAGCCATTTGACCTGCATTAGCACCGCCACCAACAGATACGCCAGATAAAATACCTTGAGTTAAGCCTTGTTTTGCCATTCGATCAGCAGAATGCCTACCAACAACATGACCAACTTCATGACCTAAAACACCAGCCAATTGATCCTCATTTTGAAGTTTGGAGAATAGAGCATACGTAATAAAAACTTGTCCGCCAGGTAAAGCAAAAGCATTAATAGCTTGTGGATCACGTAATAAATGAAAATCGAAGCGGTAGCCAGTTTCTCTAGCAATACTGTTATTCACTAATTTTCTACCAACTTTATCCACTAAATCTTGTGCAGCTTGGTCAGGATAGAGTCCGCCATGTTGTTGCGCCATTTGAGGAGCACTTTGTAAACCCATTCTTATTTCTTGATCCGTAGTAATATTTATGTGTTGTTTTCTTCCAGTATAAGGATTTGTTTTTGCACTTCCCCAATATTTAAAAAGAGAAAATAAAATAATTCCAGCACCAATAAGCAAACGTAATTTTAATCCGCCACCTCTTCTCATCGTTTTTAGTTTAAATGGTTAAAACGTAAAAATACAAATTATTTATAAAAATTAGAATTAATTAATAGAAATGCTGATAATTCTCATATCAAGTTCTTTTAAAAAATGTATTTTTACTCCATAAAAGTATTAAATATGAATTCAAATTTTTCTAAAAATTCTTTTTTAGACAAGTTGCCAAAACATTTGCGTGTTTTTACAATAGAACAACCATATAATGAATATACAGCTAAAAATCAAGCGGTATGGCGCTATGTATTACGAAAAAGCACCAAATATTTAGGAAAAGTAGCACACAAATCGTATTTAGCAGGACTTAAAAAAACAGGAATATCTGTAGATGTAATTCCAAGAATGGAAGGTATGAACAGAATATTAAAAGAAATAGGATGGCATGCTGTAGCAGTAGATGGATTTATTCCACCAAATGCATTTATGGAATTTCAAGCATATAATACCTTAGTAATTGCAGCAGATATTAGAACAGTAGCACATATCGAATACACACCAGCACCAGATATTATACATGAAGCAGCAGGACATGCGCCAATTATTGCAAATCCAGAATATGCAGAATACCTAAGACGTTTTGGAGAAATAGGGTCGAAAGCAATATCTTCTGCAAAAGATTATGAATTATTTGAAGCAATTAGACATTTATCTATTATAAAAGAAAACCCAAACACAGCAGAAAAAGATATTAAGGAAGCCGAAGAAATAATAGAAATTATAAATGCTAATATGGGAGAACCAAGTGAAATGGCAAGAATAAGAAATTTACATTGGTGGACAGTTGAATATGGCTTAATTGGCGACATAAACAACCCTAAAATTTACGGAGCAGGTTTATTATCCTCCATAGGAGAAAGCGAATGGTGTTTAAGCAATAGAGTAAAAAAAATACCTTATTCTATTGTAGCAGCAGATAATACATTTGATATTACCAAACCACAACCACAACTATATGTAACGCCAAATTTTGCACATTTGAGTTTTGTGTTAGAAGAATTTGCAGATACGATGGCAGTTAGAAATGGAGGTTTAAAAGGTGTAGAAAAATTGATAAGTTCCAGAGATTTAGGAACGATAGAATTGAGTACAGGAATTCAGATTTCTGGAAATTTCACAAGAGTAATAGACGATGAAAATTACCATGCAATCTATTTTCAAACTACAGGACCTTCCGCTTTAGCGTATAAAAACAAACAACTAATAGGTCATGGAAAAACATACCATGCAGATGGGTTTGGATCGCCAGTAGGAAAATTAAAAGGAATAAATATTGCCATAGAAGACATGTCGCCAACCGATTTAGAAGCTTATGGAATTTATGAAGGGAAGCAAACCACACTAAACTTTAAAAGAGGAATTACCGTAACAGGCGAAATAATTACAGGAACAAGAAACCTACAAGGAAAAATAATACTGATTTCATTTAAAAATTGTACCGTAAAATATGGCGACGAAATACTGTTTCAACCAGAATGGGGAATTTACGATATGGCGGTTGGAGAAAATATTGTTTCTGCCTATGCAGGAATTGCGGATCCAGATAACTATGGCTTAATGTACGAACCACCAAAAGAGAAAACACATAAAATTAAGTATTCAAAAGAAGAAAAAGAAATACATAAAATGTATCAAATTGTTAGAGAAATGCGAGAAAATAATGTTTTTGATTTGGTTAAGTTAGAAGGAGTTTTTAGTCAATTTAAAACAAATAAAAAGGAATGGTTGTTAGCTCTAGAAATTTACGAACTGCTAAAAAACACAAAAAGTAAACTTAAAATTGAAATTTTAGATTATTTAAATCAAGTAGATAATCCGTATACAAATTTGGTTAATGATGGCTTAGAATTGTTAAAAAATAATTAAAGAGAAAAGAGATTTAATTGCTACGAGTTTTATCGAAGATGAAAACGAAGTAATATAAATAATTTATAGCGTATTTTGATGTTGAGCTGCTATAATTGAAAAGGGATTAAATAATGGGCAAATATAGGATGTCTTTCAACGCATTAAAACAGAAGAGGACTATAAAAAATATTGTAATTATTTGTTTAATGTTGCCACTTTAGGGAAATGATACAGAAAACCTCTTTCAATTTATAATAAGCAACATCAAATAAAAACCCCTAAAAATCAAAGATTTAAAGGAGTTTTCTGTTGGCCTACAAGGACTCGAACCTTGAACGACGGCACCAAAAACCGATGTGTTACCATTACACCATAGGCCAATTCCAATCTTACTTAGAATGTAAGAGGACGCAAATTTAATATAAACTTTGTATACTGCAAGTATTTTTCATAAAAAAAACATTTAATAACCTGAGTTTGACTAATAATTCGTTTACATTTTAGATTATTTTTTTCATAGGCGAAGATGAATTTTAGAAAGATTATCTAGATAATTCAAAGAAATTTAGCGAGATGATGAGAAAAATAATCAAACCCGAAAGGAAAACAAATAAAAGGCAATCTGTTTTGAATAATTTTAAGAAATAACAGATTATACCTTAAAAATTATGCTTCAAATCTTACCATTGCTTCATTTTCTGTAAATAGAAGTCTTAGTTGAACTCAGGTTAATAAAAGAAAAAATCATAAATGGAATAGTATAAGATAAGGAATCTTATTTAACAAAAAATTATAATCGATTCCTTTATATTACAATACAAAATCTAATATAATTTAGTAAATTCGCATCTTAACTAAGAATTAAAAAAGAAAGAAATATGTTCTCATTTAATTATAAAAAATACAATATAATAATAGGCTGGCTGGTTTTTGCAGTAGCATTAATTACCTATACGCTTACCTTAGAACCAACAGTAAGTTATTGGGATTGTGGAGAATATATATCGACAGCAGTAAAATTAGAAGTAGGACATCCGCCAGGAGCTCCATTATTTCAAATGTTAGGAGCATTTTTTGCAATGTTTACCACAGATGTAACACAGATAGCAAAAATGGTTAATTTCATGTCAGGTTTAGCAAGCGCATTTACTATTTTATTTTTATTTTGGACGATAACAGCATTGGCAAAAAAAGTATTTTTTAAAGCCGATTCAGACAGTACATTAAACGATGCACAGGCATTAGCGATATTAGGAAGCGGTGTAGTAGGAGCTTTGGCATATACATTTTCAGATAGTTTTTGGTTTAGTGCAGTAGAAGCAGAAGTATATGCTATGTCATCATTTTTAATGGCATTACTGTTATGGTTAGGAATTCGTTGGGAAAGAGAAATGGATAAACCCCGAGGAAATAAATGGTTGCTGTTAATTAGCTTTGTAGTTGGACTTTCGTTTGGAGTACATATATTATCCTTATTGGTAATACCATCCATAGTCTTTATTTATTATTTTAAGAAATACAAAACTAGTACCATAAAAAATTTCTTAATAGCAAATGTAATTGCAATTTTAGTATTGGTATTTGTGTTTAAATTTCTGTTTCCATTTACACTAAAATATTTTAGTGTGATGGAATTATTTTTTGTAAATACAATAGGATTACCATTTAACTCAGGAAGTATCATAGCAGGTATAATTTTAATTGCAGGATTTTATTATGGATTAAAATATACTAGAGAACATAAGTTGCCAACTGTAAACCTTTTAATTTTATGTATATTATTTATTATGATTGGGTTTTCATCCTGGTTAATGTTGCCAATTAGAGCAAATGCAAATACAACGATAAATGAAAATAATCCGTCAAGTGCAAGAGAATTATTAGCATATTATAATAGAGAACAATATGGAGATGCAAATGTCTTTTATGATGATTTTTATACATCAGCATATCAAAGAGAATATGTTAAAGAAGAACCGTTTGTAGATGGATCTCCAAAATATGAAAAAGATAAAAAAATAGGAAGATATGTAGTAGTAAATGAAAAAGATTATAGAAAATCAATTCCAAATTATGGCAATGCACATAAAGGATTTATACCTAGAATGGTAGATCAATCGGCAGGAGTAATAGAAAATTATATTGCAATAACACGGTCGATGCCAAAATTCAAATTAAAACCAAAATATAAAATAGATGATTTTTATAAAAAATACTACGATCAGATAAAACAAAATTACGATAGATTTATCGAAAAATACGATGCAAATGAATTGAGTAGAGAAGAATATATGTCTTATTTAAAAGAAAATCAAGATTTTTTGAATGTACAGAAACCAAACTTTTTTACCAACATCAAATTTATGTTTGAGTATCAGTTTGGATATATGTATGGAAGGTATTTTATGTGGAATTTTACAGGAAGACAAGACGATATTCAAGGACAATTAGATAATCATGGAAACTGGTTGAGCGGAATAGACATAATTGATAGTTATCGTTTAGGGTCACAAAAAAAACTACCAACAGATGTTTTAGAAAATAAAGGAAGGAATACCTATTATTTTTTGCCATTTATTTTAGGACTGATAGGATTATTATTTCAATTACAAAAAGATCAAAAAAACTTTTATATGTTATTATTGTTTTTCCTATTTACAGGGTTAGCAGTAATTTTTTATACAAATCCCAAACCATTTGAACCAAGAGAACGAGACTATGCAGTCGTAGGGTCTTTTTATATATTTGCGATATGGATAGGTTTTGGAGTACTAGCAATTTTTGAAATGCTAAGACGTTTTATGAAACCAAAATTAACAGCATTAATCGTAAGTGTATTGTGTTTATTTGCAGTTCCATTATTGATGGCAAATCAAAATTGGGACGATCACGATCGCTCAAATCGATATACAGCACATCTAAATGCAAAAGCATACTTAGACTCTTGTCAAGAAAATGCCATCATGTTTACCATAGGAGATAACGATACATTTCCACTTTGGTATATGCAAGAAGTAGAAAATTATCGAACCGATATAAAATTAATAAATACGAGTCTGTTTGCAACCGATTGGTATATAGATCAACAAAAAAGAGCAACATATAATGCCGCGCCAATACCATCGCAATTAACACATAAACAGTATCGAACAGGAGCATTAGATGTAGCGTATCACATACCAAAAGATGTTTCGGAACGAGCAGTAAAAGACACAAAATTACCAACAGAATTGGATAGTTTAGAAAATAAAAAAGAAAAAGAAAGTAGAGTAGATATTAAATTTTTTATGAGTTGGATTGCAACAAATAACAAGCAAACCTATGAAGATTTAGGCAATAATGGACATCCGTTAAAAACATATCCCACAAATAAAATAAGACTACAAGTAGATAAAGAAGCAGTATTAAAAAACGGTATTGTAGCTCAGAAAGATGCAGATTTGATAGTGCCATATATCGATATTGATATCGATGAAACAGCATTGACAAAAAATAGAATTTTAATGTTGGATATTTTAGCAAATAACAATTGGGAAAGACCAATTTATTTTACAGGAGGAGCATTTGCAGATGAAGAATATCTATGGTTAAAAGATTATTTGCAAGTAGACGGAATGTCTTATAAATTAGTGCCAATAAAAACAGCATCCAATAAAAAAAATATGCTAGATTTAGGAAGAATTAATTCCGATGTTATGTATGCCAATATCAAAAAAATAGATTGGAAAAATTCTAACGACTCCTCTTTATATATTGATGTTGAAACAAGAAGAAATAGTATTTCATTTCGAAATATGTTAACACGATTGGCAGAAACTTTTATAAAAGAAAATAATTTTGCTAAAGCAGAAGAAATATTAGATTTATCGGTAGAAAAATTACCTATAAAAATGTATAAACATTATAGTTTAGCATTAGGTCTTATAGAAAATTACTATAAGATTGGAAAAACAAAAAAAGCACAAAAAGTAGCAAATGAATTAATACATATATTTCAAGAAAATGTAAGGTATTATGCCTCATTAGAAGGCGATGAAAAAGTAATGTATTACGATGGCATTGAAACCGATTTATTGATGTACGGCAATATTATAGATTCGGCAGCAAAATACGATAAAAAATATGCAGAAGAGCAAATAGATTATGCGCTAGAAACGATTCCGTTCGAGGCGTATGCGCAAGAAGGACTCGCGTTAACTGCTATTGAGAGTTATTATGAAATAGGAAAGCCAAAAAAAGCACAAATATTATCTAATAAGCTAATTAGTGCATATACCGAAAAGATTAAAGCGTTTAGTATGACAATTTCAGGGCAAAATAATATCATGGCACAGTTTAATAATATTAAACCAACCATAGAATTTTATCAATATGTAATGAACGAAAGTGAAAAGAAAGATACCGTTTACTATAAAGAATTGAGAAAAGGGTACGAAGAGGCATTTAAGATGTTAGAAAAAGCAATGGATTAGAAAATAAAAAGGAATAGATATGAAGACGTATTTTGTGAAAACCCCAAAAATTATAGCTTCCTATTTTAAAAAATATATCTGGTATAACGAAAAAAATAAACGAGAAATTTATCTTACTTTTGACGATGGACCAACACCAGAAATAACACAATTTGTTTTAGAAATATTAAAAAAATACAATGCGAAAGCAACTTTTTTTTGTTTAGGTAAAAATATTGAAAATAATCCAGATATATTCCATCAAATAGTATCCGAAAAACATGCAATAGGAAATCATACACAAAATCATGTAAATGGCTGGAAAACAAATGTAAGTGAGTATGTTGCAAACATAGAACAGTGCCAAAAAGTAATAAATAATCATATCGAAAGTAAGGGTATAAAGCTATATAGACCACCTTATGGAAAAATTACGAAGAAGCAAGCAAAAAAACTACTTAAAAAACAATACAAAATAATAATGTGGTCTGTTTTAAGTGCGGATTTTGATACAAAAATAACCAAAGAAAAATGTTTGGAAAATGTATTAAAAAACACAAGTAATGGAAGTATTATTGTATTTCATGATAGTGTAAAAGCATTTAAAAAGCTAGAATATGTATTGCCAAAAGTCTTGGCATACTATGTAGAAAAAAAATATAGTTTTGGTATTATAAATTAATTTTGCCCTCAAGTAAAACTAAACAAACTGTTCTACTAAATTAATAAGAGTATTGGCATCTTGTTGTCCAGATTGTCTCCATTTCATTTCACTATCTTTGTAGATAATAAAAGTAGGACTTCCTTTAATACGCAAGGCATTTACAAGTTTTTCGTTTTTTGCAATATCAATTTTAATTACTTTAGCTTTATCACCTAATGCAGAAGCAACATCTCGCAAAACACGATGAACTAAAGATTTTTCAGAGTTTTCTTCATTAAAAAAATCAATTAAAGTTGGAGAAGAAGAACTTATTATTTCGCCAAATTTTGTCATACTATTTTTCATTTATTTGATTACATACATAACTATGCAATGAAATCAAAAGTATTTTATTTTAATATTTTTTAATATGCTATTATTTTAAATGCGCCTTTTCCAATAGTTGTTTCAATATTAATTAGATACGTTCCAGAAGCAACATGAAATGGAATTTTAATTTCGTTTTGTAATAATTCGGACTTAGAAACAATTTTAATTAATTGTCCAATAGTATTATATACTTTAGCACTCTTTAGAGTTAATTTATCCAAATTAGTAATGGTAATTTCTTTATTTTTCTTAGTAAAATATACTTGTAGAGAACTAGTAACAACATCATCTACGCTAACAGTACTCGCTGGTTGAAAAACCAATTTAAACCGATTGTTATAAACTCCAGGTTCTAAATTTACTTCGAAATTAGATTGTCTAATATCGTGTGTAAAACCAGTATCCGTATCTAAAATATAAATGGCATCATCAAAATTGTCAGTAGCCTCTACAAAAATAGATTGTATGCCGCTATTAGTAACTTTTAAACCTAGAGGGATTTGTAAATCCGCTCTAAATGGTCTAGCATCAATTACATATTCTTTGTTATTTGTAATCCAATATAAATCTTCTGGATTAACATCTACCATTCTAGCATCATAAGCAGTATTATGACCATCACTACATTCAGGCACAAAAGCAGTCATAATTTGTCTATAAAAACCAGTTGAATTGTTATATCCTAATCGTATTCTTTGTGTTAAATCTTCCGTAGCATTTTTATTAGAGCCATTTGCAGGTCTAAAAAAATGAGAGTTAGCACCTTCGGTTTGGAATATACGCATGTTATTATTAAAAGTAATAGTTCCACCAGTTGCGGTCTCTACAAAAAATCCTTGTCCAACAGGAATATATCTAGCACCATTAATACCACTACTTGTACCGCCACCGTTTACATCAGGATGCGATGTAGGAGGCGTTCCACCAACTAAAGTATAGGTAGCATAACCACCTTGATAATTATTTTGAAAATGAGAATTCCCTCCCCAATGTTCCCAAAAATAAAGAGCACCTAAAGTTGCGGAAGGCACAGTAATATCTGCTAATACAGCAGCATTTTGAGTAATAAAACTATTTCCATCTATAGCACTAGGATATGGATTACCAACCAAAGACGATTTATTTGCACCAAGAACTAAATTATAAGTACCATCGTTTGGTTTGCCTTTAAAAACATAATTTTGATTTGCACTTGCAGCACCAGACCCTTTCATCGTATAACCTAATCCAGGACTTATAGCTGTTGTATTTCGTATTAAAAACCAATCGTTACCATCGTCAATATTGCCATTTTCAAATTTCCAAAGCCAATACGATTCTAAATTTAAAGCAGTAGTCACACTTCCGCCAACTACAGTAGATGGCGTTCCATTCCAAGGAGCACCTGTAGTATAGGTTGCAATAGATGGTGTAAAAGAATTTATAGAAGAATCCGTTCCGTCATATAAAACAGCACCAACAGTATAACTTCCAGCAGTAGCTCCACTAACAGGAGAAGACCAAAAATTATAATTGTAAGTATCTGTTGTTCCTTGTTGATCTATTAATAATTTAGTGTTTCCAGAATTAGAATTTGCACCAGTATGTTTTTGTATTAATTGCGATTCGCCTACCATTCGTAAATCGCCACTAGTTAGTGTGACACCTTTCTCTACAATTAATTCCATACCATCGGCAACAGAAACTCCAGTTGTATTACTTACCACCATATTTTCAAAAGCAACTTTGTTAGAACTTCCAGAGATAGTTTGAATGGCATTTGTGGTTGCACTACCATTTGTAGGGCTATCAAAATAGGTAATTCCATTCGCTAAATCAGCATTTGAAGACTCATTAATTAAACCGTTATTAATAAGGTTACTATTGAGGTGTAAATTCCCTTCGTTATCGTGTGTTGCACCGACTTTATTTGTATATTCTTCTCCAAAATAGACCGTAGTTCCATCTTTAATTTTTAAAACCCCTTCATTTACAATTTGAGCAAACGAAACTAGAGAAATTAGTATAAAAATAATCGAAAAATAAATAGATTTCTTCATAAAAAATATATTACATGGTTGAATAAACATTCAAAGATATGTATTTATTTCGATTTATACTAAAAATTAACCTAAATTTGCCATAATGAAAGGATTAGTAATAAAATCTACAGGTTCATGGTATGAGGTAATGCACAATAAAGAAGTGGTTACATGTAGGCTAAAAGGAAAATTTAGAATTAAAGGAATAAAAAGCACAAATCCGATAACGGTAGGAGATTATGTGGAATTTGAATTGGAAAAAAAACAAGAAACAGGAGTAATTCATCGTATATATACACGTAAAAATTACATCATTCGCAGATCGGTTAATCTCTCAAAACAAACACATATCATTGCATCGAACCTCGATCAAGTTTTTTTATTAATAACAATCGATAACCCTCCGACATTTACAAACTTTATAGATCGTTTTTTGGCTTCCGCAGAAGCATATAAAATTCCAGTAATTTTAGTATTTAATAAAATAGATACTTACAATGAAAAAACAATTGTAGCAAAAAACAAATTGGAAGAAATTTATACTAAAATTGGCTATAAATGTATTGCAATTTCGGCAGAAAAAAAGCAAAATATAGAAACACTTAGAACTTTAATGAAAAATAAAGTAAGTATGTTTGCAGGGCATTCTGGAGTCGGAAAATCGACATTAGCAAATGCAATTGATGCAAATTTAAACCTTGCTACAAAAGAAATTTCATTGCAATACAAACAAGGGCAACATACAACTACTTTTGCAGAAATGTTTACACTACCATTTGGAGGGTTTTTAATAGATACGCCAGGCATTAAAGGCTTTGGAGTTGTTGATTTTGAACCAAACGAAGTAACCGATTATTTTCCTGAATTTTTCAAAATAAAAGCGCATTGTAAATTTAATAACTGTTTGCATACCAACGAACCAAAATGTGCCATAAAAAAAGCCATAGAAAATGATGAAATAGCAATATCAAGATATAAAAGTTATGTACAAATCTTAAAAGAAGATGATGAGAGTTATCGTGTGGATGAATATGCTTTGTGATAAAAAGGAAAAGCAACGAAATAATTTAGGATGAAAATAATAATTCAAAGAGTAAGTGAGGCATCTGTGGTTGTAGATAAAAAAAAAGTTAGTGCAATTAATAAAGGTTTTTTAATTTTACTTGGAATTGGAAATAGCGATACACAAGAAGATATAAATTGGCTAAGTAATAAAATAGTAAAATTACGAATTTTTGAAGACGAAAATAAGACCATGAATTTAGCATTAAAAGATATAGATGGAGATGTATTGGTCGTTAGTCAATTTACTTTAATGGCGAGTACAAAAAAAGGAAATAGGCCAAGTTATATGAAAGCTGCAAAGTCAAAAATTTCCATACCATTGTATAAGCAATTTGTAGAAAAATTAGAGCAACAATTAAATAAAAAAATAAAAACAGGAGTGTTTGGGGCAGATATGAAAGTAGCATTAGTTAATGATGGGCCAGTAACGATTAGTATAGATTCTAAAAATAGAGAATAGTAATACCATTTAAACTCGAATTATTCACAAATTTAGCGCATTTTAAAATTGAATTGGTATAATTCGGATTAATATTGAGTTTAACAATTACAGTCAGTATCGCAATCATTTTTCTTTTTAGATTTAAAAATAAATTTTCGAAACAAAAATAAAATAGCAAATCCTAGAACAACATAAGTAAGAATAGTTTGTGTGGTTTGAGACATAATTTAATTTTTAGTTACTAACACCTAGCATTCATTATTCAACATTTAATCCAGAAACTTTGAGACAACGTAGATTATTTTAATCGATAAAGATACATATTAATTACATTATGCAAGCCCAAATACAAAGATTCCGAAATTAAGGCATGGCCAATAGAAACTTCGAGTAAGTTAGGGATATTGTCTGCAAAAAAAGCAATATTATCTAAATTTAAATCGTGACCAGCATTAATTCCTAATCCTAAATTGTGCGCAAATAAAGCAGACTCAATATAAGGATTTATAGCCTTTTTATAGCCTTTTTTATATTGAGAAGCAAAATCTTCAGTATATAACTCAATCCTATCAGCACCAATTTTAGCAGTAGCTTCGATGCGAGCTAAATCGGTATTCATAAAAATAGAAGTGCGAATATTATTTCGTTTAAATTCGGTAACAACATCTGTTAAAAAGTCCAAATGAGTAATGGTATCCCAACCAGCATTTGAGGTTAGTGTATCAATAGTATCAGGAACCAAAGTAACTTGAGTAGGTTTGTTGGCTAAAACTAAATCTACAAATTTTGGAATGGGATTTCCTTCAATATTATATTCTGTAGAAACAATCGGTTTTAAATCGTAAACATCTTGGTATTTAATATGTCGTTCATCAGGTCTTGGATGTACAGTTATACCTTGAGCACCAAACTCTTGTATGTCGATAGCAGTTTGTACCAAATTAGGAGTGTCGCTACCACGAGAATTACGTAAAGTGGCAATTTTATTAATATTAACGCTAAGTTTAGTCATGGAGTAGAAATACTTCGTATTTTAATTAAATAGATTCAAAATTATATTTATTGGCAAAATTAGTGCATTGTAATTAAAATTCGCTTATTTTGCGTACATATTAACAGAACAAATGCAAATAAAAGACTATATAACATCCGATGTACAAGCATTAAAATTAACAAGTACTATTGGTAAAGCTAAAGCAATGTTTAAAGAATTGGTTTTTACACATCTTCCAATAGTAGAAGCAAATAACTTATATGGATTAATTGCAGAAAGTGATTTGTTAAGTTTTGACGACGATACCGTAAAGTTAGAAAATGTACAGTACATGTTACACGCTTTTTTTGTGTTTGAAGAAGATAATTGGATAGAAATATTAAAACAATATGCAACAAACGAAGCAAATATTTTACCAGTATTAAATGCAGAAAAAAAGTATGTTGGTTATTTAGAATTGGTAGATATATTACATTTTTTTAATAAAACACCATTTTTGCAAGAGCAAGGCACAGTATTGATAGTTTCCAAAAATAAGAACGATTATTCCATAAGCGAAATAGCACAGATAATAGAAAGTAATGACGCGAAACTACTCGGCGTATTTATATCAAAAATACAAGGCAATGATGTAGAACTTACCATTAAAGTAATGAGTAATAATATAAACGATGTAATTCATACCTTTAGAAGGTATAATTATGGAATTGTTTTAGGAATTAAAGAAGATGCGTACTTAAATGACTTAAAAGCAAGGTCAGCATATCTACAAAAATATTTGAATATCTAAAATATTATTTTGAGGACATATAAAATATGAAAATAGCAATTTACGGACAATATTATAAAGAAGAAACATTCAAATATATAAAGAGTTTATTTCATATATTAGAAGAGAATAATATAGAAATAAATGTAGAGAAAGAATTTTATAACTCCATAATAAAACAAAATACATTAGAAAAAAAGTACAAAACCTATACAACCTATAAAGATTTAGATAAAACATTTGATATGTTTTTTACAGTAGGAGGAGATGGTACTTTTTTAAGAGCAATAACGTATGTGAGAGATTCTAATATTCCAGTATTAGGAATAAATATAGGACGTTTAGGATTTTTAGCAAATGTAGCAAAAGAAAACATGCGAGAAGCAATAGAATCTATTGTTAAAAAAGAATATACTATTAAAGAAAGAACGTTATTACAAGTTTCGACAAACCCAAAAATAAATAATTTTAAGGATTTGAACATAGCGTTAAATGAAGTTACCGTAGTGCGAAAAGATACAACAGCAATGATAACAGTAGAAACCCATTTAGATGAAGACTTTTTAACATCATATTGGGCAGATGGACTAATTGTATCTACACCAACAGGATCGACAGGATACTCATTAAGTTGTGGAGGTCCAGTAATAACACCATCGGCAAAAAATGTAGTATTAACACCAATAGCACCACATAATTTAAACGCAAGACCATTGGTAATACCAGACCAAACAAAAATAAAACTAAAAGTAATAGGTAGAGAAAAACATGCGTTATTATCTCTAGATTCACGAATAACAACAATTCCAAATAATACAGATGTTTTTATCGAAAAAGCACCATTTACAATAAAAATTATCCAATTGCACAATCAAAGTTTTGTAAAAACATTACGAGAAAAATTGCTTTGGGGTGAAGACGTTCGAAATAAAGGAATTTAGAAAACCTGCTCACAAATCGAAAAGACAATATATTTTTTAAAGCACGTTTAATATAGAGTTTATTAACGTGAATATTAATTCTCTATGTGTTTTGTTTTAAAAGTAAAAAATAAATATAGAATTAGTATATTTGCAACCAATTTTTTTAAAAAAATGAATAATCGAATTTTCACCATTCTGTTTTTGGTAATTTCTACATGCTCGTATTCTCAGATAAATGAATTAGGAGTACATGTAGGAGGAAGTAATTATATAGGAGATGTAGGGAGAGAAACATATCTATATCCAAATGACTTCTCTTACGGATTAATATACAAATGGAATTTTAATCCAAGAGTAACTTTTAGAGTATCTGCATCTTATATTAAAATTAAAGATAACGATGCCGATTCGTCAAACGAAATTCGAAAAATAAGAGGATATAGTTTTAAAAATTCAGTAAAAGAAGCAGCAATAGGAATAGAATTTAATTATTACGATTATTCTTTAGTAAAAGAAGGATGGAATTCTACACCATACATCATTTTAGAAATGGCATTATTTAATTATAATGTAGCAAAAGAACAAACAGCAGCAAGAAAATTTGCAACCGAACAAAAAACAGGATTTACCGTTCCGTTTGGAATAGGATATAAAACAAAATTAGCAGGAAATATAGGTATAGGATTTGAAACAAAAATTAGATATACATTTAAAGATAATTTAGATTATAATAATACAAACATACCGGCATTAAACTTTGGAAATGCAGACAGTAACGATTGGTACATTACAACAGGAATAAATATTGTATTTGGCTTTGGAAGAAAAGGCTGCTATAGCGGAGAATTATAAACCATGCAATTAAAAGAACAAATAGATAATTTGAGATTACCAAAGCATGTAGCCGTTATTATGGATGGTAATGGACGATGGGCAAAAGAGAAAGGGAAATTGCGAGTATTTGGGCATAAAAATGGTGTAAAAGCAGTAAGACAAACCGTAGAATCTGCAGCAGAAATAGGGATAAAAGTACTTACATTATATGCATTCTCTACCGAAAACTGGAATCGACCAAAATTAGAAGTGGAAATGTTAATGAACCTATTAGTAAGTTCCTTAAAAAAAGAATTAAAATTGCTATTAAAAAATAATATCTCATTAAGAGCAATAGGAGATATCACAACACTACCAAGTAGAACACAAAAAATGCTTAACGAAGTAATCGAAAAAACAAAAGGCAATACCCATCTTATTTTAAATTTAGCATTGAGTTATAGTTCCAAAGAAGAAATTGTTAATGCATTCAAAAATATTTCTAAAAAAATTGTTAATAATGAACTGTCGGTCGAAGAAATTGATAAAAATATTATAAATAACCATTTATATACTCGTAATTTGCCAAATGTCGATTTGGTAATAAGAACAAGTGGAGAAAAACGAATAAGTAATTTTCTATTATGGCAAATAGCTTATGCAGAACTCTATTTTACGTCTGTATTTTGGCCAGATTTTGGAAAAGAAGAATTTTATAAAGCTATAATCGATTATCAACAAAGAGAAAGAAGATTTGGTAAAACCAGTGAACAATTAAAATAGAAATGAATAGAATTAAAAGTAGTATATTAGTAGTAGCATTAGTTGTTTTTTTTGGATATGTAGTGCAAGCTCAAGAAGTAGAAGATATAAAACCACAAGACTCCATTATTAATTTAACGAAAGCAAAAAAATATATATTAGGAGGAGTAACTGTAAAAGGAAATCAAAAGTTTGGAGAAGAGTCTATAAAATCCTTTTCAGGATTGGTAGAAGGCGCAGAGATTAAAATACCAGGAGATAAATTATCAAGTGCAATTAAAAAATTATGGGAGTCAAATCTGTTTAGTAATGTAGACGTTTATGCAGTAAAAATAGACAAAGATGCTATTTATTTAGAATTTGAAGTACAAGAATTAACCAAAATAGGAACCGTTACTTTTAGAGGATTAAAAAAATCTAAAATTGCAGATTTGCAAAAAGAAACAGCGCTTAAAAAAGGAGCGATGCTTACCGAAAATTTAATAACAACAACAAAAAATTATATCAAAAAAAAATACACCGAGAAAGGATATTTAAAAACAAAAGTAAACATACAAACAAAATTAGATACAGCTACAAATAACACATCTTCAGTTATAGTTAATGTAGATCGAGGAACAAGAGTAAAAATTAAAAATATCCGATTTGAAGGAAATCAAGCATTAAAAGATAGTAAATTAAGAAAGTATTTAAAGAAAACAAAAGAAAAAAGGTTTTGGAGATTTTGGAAACGATCCAAATACGTACAAGATAATTACGAAGGAGATTTAGATAAATTAATTACAAAATATCAAGAAAAAGGATATAGAGATGCACAAATAATTAGCGACTCAATATCTTGGAATAATGACAAAACAATTAATTTAGATATTAAGTTGACAGAAGGTAAAAAATACCAATTTGGACAAATAAAATTTTTAGGAAATACCGTTTTTTCGGATGAACAATTAAGTAGATTTTTAGGAATTAATGAAGGAGATACCTATAACGGAAAATTGTTAAGCGAAAGAGTAAATGGAGATGGAACACCAGACTCGCAAGATATAGCTAATACTTATTTTAATAGAGGTTATATGTTTTCTAATGTAACACCAGTAGAAACAGCAGTTAAAGATAATGTAATAGATATAGAAATCCGAATTCATGAAGACGAACAAGCAATAGTTAAAAATGTAACAGTTGTAGGAAACGACAAAACAAACGATCATGTAATCTATAGAGAATTAAGAACAAAACCAGGAGACCTGTTTAGCAAAGAAGCAATCATACGATCTATTAGAGAAATAAGTCAATTAGGATTTTTTGATCCAGAAGCAGTTATGCCAGATGTAAAACAGAATTATGCAGAAAAAACAGTAGACATAGAGTATAGTGTAGCCGAAAAAGGGTCTAGTCAAATAGAATTACAAGGAGGATATGGAGGAGGAGCCTTTATAGGAACATTAGGACTGTCCTTTTCTAATTTTTCGGTAAGAAATTTATTTAATAAAAAAGCATATAAACCAATACCAATGGGAGATGGACAGCGTATGTCATTGCGATTACAAGCAAGTAAATACTCAAGTACTTATAGCCTGTCTTTTACAGAACCTTGGTTAGGAGGGAAAAAACCAAAAGCATTATCTTTTTCAATATATAATTCAAAGCAATACAGATATAACTTTACAACAAGAGATGTAGATAAAAGTCAAAAATTAGACATATTAGGAGCTTCGATAGGAGTTAATCAAAGATTAAATTGGCCAGACGATTATTTTACCCTATCTACATCTATAAATTACCAAAGTTATACGCTTAAAAATTATCGATTCCCAACCTTGAATTTCGATAATGGGAAATCAAATAATTTATCCGTAGCAGTAAATTTTAGTCGAAGTTCGCAAGGGCCAAGTCCAATATATCCACTAAAAGGATCCCAATTTAATATAGGACTAAAATTAACACCACCATTTTCATTATTCGAAGACAAAGATTACGAAAATATATCGAACGAAGAAAAATACAAATGGTTGGAATTTTGGAAAGTAAGTTTTTCAGGAAAATGGTATAACGAAATAACCAAAAAAGTAGTATTAGTAACGAGTGCAGAAATAGGATTGTTAGGCGATTATGGAAAAAAAGAAGTGTCGCCATTCGAGCGATTTTATGTAGGAGGAGATGGTCTACAAGGACAACAATTTGATGGACGACAAAGTATAGGGCTTAGAGGTTATCCAAATTCCAGTTTATCACCAGGAGGAGGAGGAACCGTTTATGATAAATTTACCTTAGAAATGCGTTATCCAATTACATTAAAACCAAATGCATCGATTTATGTACTCGGATTTTTAGAAGGAGGAAATTCTTACGAAGGATTGGTAAAATTCGATCCCTTTAATTTAAAAAGATCCGCAGGATTAGGATTGCGTTTATTTATGCCGTCATTTGGATTGTTAGGTATCGACTTTGGATACGGGTTTGATGATGTTCCAACAGCACCAGGCACAAAAGCAGGTTGGCAAACACACTTTACAATCGGACAACAATTTTAGTTGGCATATACACAATATATTATGTATATTTGTAGTTAAGTATAAAAGTTTGGCACGATTATTTCTAACTAACCTAATGAAGATATGATAAAGAAAATTTCAATAATAATATTTATTTTGTTAACGCAAGTTACTAATGCACAAAAAGCACAGAAAGTAGGATATATTGATAGAGATTACATATTAGAAAATGTACCAGAGTATACGACGGCACAATCTAAATTAGATGGGAGAATTAAAAACTGGAACGCAAGATTAGATAAACTAAAAAATGAAATAAATGCATTAAAATTAACATTGAGTAACGAAAAAGCATTGCTAACAGCCGATTTAATTGCAGAACGAGAAGAAGATATTCATATAAAACAAACCGAATTAAAAAGATTACAAGAAGCATATTATGGAACTTCGGGAGATTTATTTATGTTGAGAAAACAATTGGTAAAACCAATACAAGATCAAATATTTAATGCAATACAAGAAATATCAGTAAAGAAAAAATACGATATCATATTCGATAAGTCTAGTGAAGATATGGTAATGTTATATAATAATCCAAAATACGATATTAGTGAGTTGGTATTACAAAAAATTGTAAAAGGAAGAAAAAAGAAGGAAAACGCAGTAAAGAAAAGTGATAAAGAAGAGGCGAGAGCAAAGAAGAAGGAAGCAATAAAGGAGAAAGCCAAAACACGTCTAACAAAACAAGAACAATTAAGAGAAAGAGTACGTGTTCAAAATGAAGCAAAAAAAGCGAAACGAGAAGCATTAAAAAAAGCAAAACAAGAAGCACGTGAAAAAAGAAAAGCAGCATTAAAAGCGCAAAGAGAAGCGAAAAAAAATAAAGGAAAAATAGCGGTAAAAAATAAAGAAAACGGAAAAGAAATAATTGATGCAAAGGCAGAAAGAACAAAAGCAAGAAAAGCCAAGCAAGAAGAGTTGAAAAAAGCAAGAGAAGAAAAAATAGCGAAGAGAGAAGCGGTAAAAAAAGCGAAACAAAAAGAACGAGAACAAAGAAAAAAAGCTTTAAAAGAACAGCGAGAAGCCAGATTACAAAAGAATAAAAAAGCAACTATTATTAAAGAAAATGAAGAAGAAAAGGAAAAAGAAAAAATACCAGAAGTAGAGAAGAAAAAACAAGAAAATAAAGAGAAAGTAGACGAAGTACTGTCAGAAGTAAAGAAAGAGGTAAAAGAAGAAATGCCAAAAGAGAAGGTAAAAACGAAGCAAGAAATAAGAGCAGAGAAAATGAGAGTGCTTAATGAAAGAAGGAGTGCAAAGAAGACAAAACGAGATTCGTTGCATAAATTGGCATTGAAAAAACGAGCAAAAAAGATGGCAGAAATAGAAGCAAGAAAAAAGAAATTAGAGAAAAAAGAATAAAACAATAATTAATTAATTAAATAAATAAAGATGAACAACATTAAAAAATTTTTGGTAGCGATAATATTAGTAACGGTTGGATATACAACACAAGCACAAGTTGCACATATTAATAGCGAAGAATTAGTAGCGGCAATGCCAGAAACTAAAGCGATGGGAGAAGAATTGAAAAAGACAGGGCAAAGTTTTGATACCGAATATAAAGCACAAGCAAGTGCATTACAAGCAAAATTGCAAAAGTATCAAACAGAAGCTGCAACAAAAACAAATGAAGAAAACGAAAAACGTCAACAAGAAGTTGGAGAAATTCAACAAAAATTGCAATTGTACTTATCTTCAGCAAGAGAAGAATTACAAAAAAAAGAATTCAATTTATTAAAACCAATTATCGATAAAGCACAAAATGCAATAAAAGCAGTAGCAAAAGAAAAAGGAATAAAATATGTATTGGACTCAGCTCCAGGAAAAGGACTTATTGTTTTTGAAGGAGAAGATTTGTTGCCAGCAGTAAAAGCAAAATTAGGATTATAATAAACGTATTAAAAATAGATAAAAGACTGTCTTGTAAAGGCAGTTTTTTTTTGAATGTATCTTATACCAACTCAACATCAAAATACGCTATAAATTATTTATCTTTTCACGGTTTTACTGCACTTTAAATTTAAACCATAGCTATGCTATGCTTGAAATTTCAAGATTGTAAAACATAAAAATATTTTAAATCTATTTAGCGCATTTCAAAATTGAATTGGTATTAGTATTACACAAAATTGGTATAATCAAAATCAAAAGGCTTTCGAGTATTCGAAAGCCTTTTTTAGTTTTAGAAATTTATACCAATTTGATTTTTTTGGCTTATTTTGATGTCAACTTGGTATTAGCAAAAAATTATATTTTAAACGTAATGACAGGTTTTAAAGCATGGTTGGTCAATTCTTCGCTAATACTCGCTTTGAATAATTGCGACAAACCACTTCTTCCATGTGTGTTTACAGCAATTAAATCCGTATTAATATCGTTGGCATAATTTAAAATTCCTTTTTCGACAGAAATATCATTATAAATATAAGTTTCAAAATCTGGAATATCAAAATCGGCAACAAAACTGTTAATCGTATTGCTTATTTTTTTAGTGCTATTAAAGTTACTAGCAGTATTTACATAAAGTAAATGTAATTTAGCATTAAAAATAGAAGCAAAATCGATAATGTTCTGAAATTTAAGTTTACTGTTATTTGCAAAATCAGAAGCAAAGACCATATTTTTAATAGTTAAATCGGCACTTCCAGTTTTAACAACTAAAACAGGTACTTCGGAGTGTCTAACTACTTTTTCGGTATTCGAACCAACTAAAATTTCTTTTAATCCAGTAGCGCCACTAGACCCCATTACGATTAAATCTATATTTTGTTTTTTACTTTCATTAATAACGCCATCAAAAGTTTTATGAAAATGAACAGACTCAATTACATGAATGCCATTAAAAAAATCTTGCGCTTTTAATTCGTCAAAACGCTCGTGCACTTTTTTCATGAAAAGTAAAGAGGCAGGAGTACTATTATCGCCACCAGACATAGCATCAACAATACCTTCAGGAAGTTCTAACATGTGCAATAAATAAATTTCAGCATCCGTTTGCTTCGCAATATTTGCAGCAACTTTTGCAGCACATTTTGCTTGCTCAGAAAAATCAATAGGAACTAATATGCGTTTCATATTTTTGGTTTATTTAGTTATTTAACATTAAAAATCAATGAAAATTACATCATTGAAGATAGTGTAAAGGTACAAAAATTAAATAATTATTTGACGTGATATTTGTTAATATCAAAGGTTTTTATATATTTGCACCAGAAATAGCGACGAGTAGAAATTGAAGAGGACACAAAGTCCTCTTTTTTTATAGCAAAATGGAACAGCAAATAGTATTAGATTTATTAGACGAAGCATTATCAGAGAACGATTCTATTTTTCTTATTGATATAAAATTTTCAGAAAAAAACAAGATAAATGTTATAATTGATGGAGATGAAGGAGTTAATTTAAAAGAATGTATTCGTATAAGTAGACATATAGAACACAATTTAGATAGAGAAGAAGAAGATTTTTCTTTAGAAGTAAGTTCTCCAGATATAACAGCACCACTTAAGAATAGTAGACAATATAATAAAAATATTGGAAAAATTTTAAAAGTAAAAACGGAGACAGAAAATTATGAAGGAACATTGGTAGCAATAAAAGAACAAAGTATCCTTTTAGAATGGAAAGCAAGAGAACCAAAACCAATAGGAAAAGGAAAAATAACAGTCCAAAAAAATAAAACCATAGCATTAGACATAATAAAGGAAGCTAAAGTAAAAATAGTGTTTTAAAAAGAATCCATAAAAGTTTAAGAACTAACACAAGTAAATATTTAATTATGAAAGCAAATAATAAAATAAATTAAGTAAAATGGAAAATATAGCATTAATTGATTCATTTTCGGAATTTAAAGATGATAAAAGAATAGATAGAGCAACATTAATGTCTATCTTAGAAGAAGTATTTAGGGCAGCATTAAAAAGAAAATATGGTTCAGACGGGAACTTTGATATAATAATTAATCCAGATAAAGGAGATTTAGAAATTTGGAGAAACAGAATTGTAGTAGAAAATGGAGAAGTAGAAGATTCAAATGCAGAAGTATCGTTAAATGATGCACAAAAAATAGAGCCAGATTTTGAAGTAGGAGAAGATTTGTCAGAAGAAGTAAAATTAGTAGATTTAGGAAGACGAGCAATATTAGCACTACGTCAAAACTTAATTTCAAAAATTCACGAACACGACAACACAAATATATTTAAACAATTTAAAGAATTAGAAGGAGAATTATATACCGCAGAAGTACATCATGTACGCCATAATGCAGTAATATTATTAGACGATGAAGGAAACGAATTAGTATTGCCAAAGAGTGAGCAAATACGTTCCGACTATTTTAGAAAAGGAGATAATGTAAAAGGAATTATTAAATTAGTAGAATTAAGAGGTAATAAACCAGCAATAATATTGTCTAGAACATCACCAGAGTTTTTAACAAAATTATTTGAACAAGAAATACCAGAAGTATTCGATGGATTAATAACCATAGAAAGAGTAGCGAGAATCCCTGGAGAAAAAGCAAAAATTGCAGTAGATTCGTACGACGATAGAATAGATCCAGTTGGAGCATGTGTCGGAATGAAAGGATCTCGAATACACGGAATCGTAAGAGAACTAGGAAATGAAAATATAGATGTGATTAATTATACAAAAAATGAAAAATTATTTGTGTCAAGAGCATTGAGCCCAGCAAAAGTAATCACAGTAGAGTTTAAAGAACCAGAAGAAGGAAAAAAACCAAGAGCAGATGTGTTCTTAAAACCAGAAGAAGTATCCAAAGCAATAGGACGAGGAGGAGTAAATATACGATTGGCAAGTATGCTAACAGGATACGAGTTAGATGTACAAAGAGAAGGAATGGACGATGAAGATGTAGAATTAACAGAATTCTCAGACGAAATAGAAGAATGGGTAATTTCAGAATTAAAAGGAGCAGGATTTGATACCGCAAAAAGTGTGTTAGAACAAGATGTAGCCTTTTTAGTGAAACGTACCGATTTAGAAGAAGAAACGATTGTAGAGTTACAACGTATATTAAAAGAAGAATTTGAAAATTAATTTGAATTTTTAGAGATTAAAATCTAAAAAAAAATGGTATTTTTAGAGATAACCAAATATTGGAGATTTGTAAGATTATATGATAATCATCAAACACAGAATAAAAGAATAAATAAATAAGTATATGGCTAAGCAACAAAGGCTAAATAAAGTTTTACGCGAATTCAATATCTCATTAGATAGAGCAGTTGAATTTCTTGCAACTAAAGATATAAGTATCGAAGCAAGACCTACAACAAAAATATCAATAGATATATACGAAACTCTTGCAGAAGAATTTCAATCTGATAAATCTAGAAAAGTAAATTCTAGAGAAATTGGAGAGGAAAAAAGAAAAGAGAAAGAGGCAATTCGAGAAGCACTAGAAAAAGAGCAAGAACTTAAAAGGCAAGCAGAAGAAGTAAAAAAGAAAGCGCTTTTTAAAACGGAATCTGAAAAAGTTGCAGGATTAAAACAAGTAGGATCAATAGACCTATCTCCAAAACCAAAAGTCAAAGAAGAACCAAAACCAAAGATTGTTGTAGAGAAACAAAAAGAAGTAGTCGAGAAAAAAATTGAAACAATAAAAGCGCAACCTCAAAAACTTTCAGGAATAAAACAAGTAGGAAAAGTAGATATCGACAAAAAACAAGTAGTAAAACCAAAAGAAGAAGTAAAAACGGAAGCTAAAAAAGAAGTAAAAGAAACAATAAAACCAGTAAAAGAGGTAAAAAAAGAAGAGAAATCTGAAAATAAAATTACAGAGCCAGAAAAAATAACCACACAATATCAAAAATTAAAAGGTTTTAAAACGGTCGGAAAAAAGATCGATTTGTCGCAGTTTAACAAACCAAAAAAGAAAACGAGCGATAATAGTAGTAGAACAAATGATAAATCAGGAGCAAGACCAAAACGAAAACGAATCCACAAAAAAGAAGGAACACCGTTTAGTAAATTTGGAAATAATAGATCAAGATTTAAAAAAGGAGGAGGACGTAAACCAGTCGTAAAAGTAGAGCCAACCGAAGAAGAAGTTAAAAATCAAGTAAGAGAAACATTAGAGCGTCTACAAGGAAAAGGAAAAAAAGGAAAAGGAGCAAAATATCGTAGAGATAAAAGAGATTTACATCGCCAACAAACAGAAAAAGATTTAGAAAAACAAGCATCAGAAAGTAAAGTTCTAAAAGTAACCGAATTCGTTACCGTAAACGAAATTGCAACCATGATGGATGTTTCAGTAACGCAAATTATCTCCGCATGTATGTCATTAGGGATGATGGTAACAATGAACCAACGATTAGATGCGGAAACACTTACCATAGTAGCTTCAGAATTTGATTATAATGTAGAGTTCGTTAGTGCAGAAGTAGAAGAAGCAATAGAAGAAGTAGTAGATAAAGAAGAAGATTTAAAATCTAGAGCACCTATAGTTACCGTAATGGGACACGTAGATCATGGAAAAACATCTTTACTAGATTATATACGAAAAGAGAATGTAATAGCAGGAGAATCAGGAGGAATTACACAACATATTGGCGCATATTCGGTAGAATTACAAGATGGAAATAAAATAACATTTTTAGATACACCAGGTCACGAAGCATTTACAGCAATGCGAGCACGTGGAGCACAAATAACAGATGTCGTAGTAATTGTAATAGCCGCAGACGATGCCATAATGCCACAAACCAAAGAAGCAATTAGTCATGCACAAGCAGCAGGAGTACCAATTGTATTTGCAATTAATAAAATAGATAAACCAGGAGCAAATCCAGATAAAGTAAAAGAAGAACTTTCTCAAATGAACTTATTGGTAGAAGATTGGGGAGGAAGTGTACAATCGCACGATATTTCAGCAAAACTAGGTACAGGAGTAGGTGAATTATTAGAAAAGATTTTATTAGAAACAGAGATGCTAGATTTAAAAGCAAATCCAGATAAAAATGCAGTAGGTACCGTTGTAGAAGCACAGTTAGATAAAGGAAAAGGATATGTAACTACCGTTTTAGTACAAGCAGGAACACTAAAAGTAGGAGATTATCTATTAGCAGGAAGATATAGTGGAAAAGTAAAAGCAATGCATGACGAAAGAGGGAAAACTATAAAATTAGCAGGACCATCAACACCAGTTTCAATTTTAGGATTGGATGGAGCACCACAAGCAGGAGATAAATTTAATGTATTTGAAGATGAACGAGAAGCAAAAAATATCGCAAATAAAAGAGATCAATTACAAAGAGAACAAAGTGTTAGAACACAGAAACATATCACATTAGATGAGATAGGGCGAAGAATAGCACTAGGAGGATTTAAAGAACTTAATATTATCCTTAAAGGAGATGTGGATGGATCAGTAGAAGCATTAACAGATTCCTTACAAAAACTATCTACCGAAGAAATTCAAGTTAAAATTATTCACAAAGGAGTTGGAGCAATTACAGAATCCGATGTGTTATTAGCTTCGGCTTCCGATGCAATTATTATAGGATTTAATGTAAGACCACAAGGAAAAGCATCAGCATTAGCACAAGAACAAGAAATAGATATACGATCGTATTCTATAATCTATAAAGTAATAGATGAAGTAAAAGATGCAATGGAAGGTATGTTGTCTCCAGATATTGTAGAAGAAATTTTAGGAACAGCCGAAATTAGAATGACCTATAAAATCTCTAAAGTAGGAACAATTGCAGGTTGTATGGTCTTGACAGGAAAAGTAACGAATAAAGCAAAAATTAGATTAATACGTGAAGATATTGTTGTATATACAGGAGAATTAGCCTCATTAAGAAGAGAGAAAGACGATGCAAAAGAAGTAGCTAAAGGTTACGAATGTGGAATGCAAATTAAAAATTATAACGATATTAAAGAATTAGATATTATTGAAGCATTTCACGAAATAGAAGTGAAGAAGAAATTAAAATAAGAATTAAATTACTGTTTTAAAGCTACATAGATAAAATGTGTTTACCATAAATGTATTATTTATTATGGATGGTATTTGATTGATTATTATTTATTTTATGGAAGTCCTAGCAAATCTAAAAAAACATTTTAATACCTTATCTGCATCTTTTTTATTAGTAGAAGAAATAGAGCAGATTGCACAAATACAAGAGTTCAAAAAAGAAACAATTATCTTAAAAGAAGATAGTTATGTTAAAGTTATTCCGCTAGTAATATCAGGATTAGTCAAAGTATATAAAGAAGAAGAGAATGGTAATGAAGTATTGTTATACTATATTAAACCAGGAGAAAGTTGTATCATGTCTATTATGGCAGCAGAAAAAATGTAGCAATAAATGTAAGAGGAGTCGTAGAAGAAGATGCAAAAATTATATTAATACCAACAGACAAATTAAATCAAATACGTAAAAAACATCCAAAATGGAATGCTTTTGTTTACGAACTATTTAATGATAAATTTGAAGAAGTAATCGAAATGATAAAAATATTAACTTTTTCAAATAAAGAAAAACGCCTAGAAGATTATTTAAAGAGAAAAGCAAAACTCAATAATTCAGATACTATATTAAAATCGCATCAACAAATCGCAAACGAATTAGGATCCTCTAGAGAAGTGATATCCAGATTATTAAAAAAAATAGAAAAAAAAGGAAAGATAAAGTTGTCACAACGACAAATAAAAATTTTATAAACAGAAAATAGTTATTTAAGTTGTAACAAAAATCACAAGAAGTTACTGCATGAATAAGCTAATTTTACATTATAAATCAAATAAAACCTTTTATCATGAAAAAAAACGTAGGAAGTATCGACAAAATAGTAAGAATAATTATAGCAGTTGTAGCAGGTTATTTTGCAAAAACACATGGATTTGAAGCCTCATGGGTTAATTATTTACTTTACGCAGTAGCAGCAATTATGTTATTAACAGCAATTGTAGGAACATGTCCAATCTATTCTGCTTTAGGTATGAAATCAAATAAAAATTAAAAACAATAATAAAAAACATCCAATCGTATTTGGATGTTTTTCGTTATAACTATGTGATAATAGTTACAGGAAAGAGATTTTTTTTTTTGTAACTTGAACGCTGAAAAAAAATATTAACTAAATATATTAAAAATGTCAAAACATCATCAAGTACTTATTATTGGTGGAGGAACCGCAGGAATAATGGTAGCCTCACAAATGTTAAAGAAAAATCCAAAAATTGATATAGGTCTTTTCGAACCAGCTAAAAAGCATTATTACCAACCAGCATGGACACTAGTAGGAGCCAATACATTTGATTATGAAAAGACAGGGAGAAGTATGGATTCGGTAATGCCAAAAGGAGTTAATTGGATTAAAGAATTTGTTGCAAATTTAGATCCAGATAATAATAAAGTAACAACGAAAGATGACAATGAATTTACTTACGATTATTTAGTGGTAGCACCAGGATTAAGAATGGCTCCAGAGTTGGTTAAAGGACTAACCGAAGCGATGGATAAAGGAGTGGTTTGTAGTAATTATACAGATCCAAAACACACATGGAATGTGCTTAAAAATTTTAAAGGAGGAACTGCATTATTTACACAGCCAACGACACCAATTAAGTGCGGAGGAGCACCTCAAAAAATAATGTATTTGGCAGAAGATCATTTTGTAAAATCAGGAGTAAGAGATAAAACAAAAGTTGTTTTTGCAACAGCAGGATCTGTTATTTTTGGAGTAAAACCAATAGCAAAAACTTTAATGGAAGTAGTCGATAGAAAAGATATTAATTTACGGTTTCATCATAAATTAGTAGAAGTGGATGGAGAGAAGCAAATAGCATGGTATGAAATAGGTAAAGATGTAAAAGCAGGAGGATGTGTTATAATGTCTGGAGATAATGAAGGTAAAACAGTAGATGAATCCATACAATACAATTACAAAAAAGTAGATACAATAAAAGAAGGAAATCGTTTTGGAATAAAATTCGATATGATGCATTTAGCACCACCACAAGCAGCACCAAAATTTATTGCAGAATCTCCGTTAGCAAACGAAGGAGGTTGGGTAAGTGTTAGTGATAAAACATTGCAACATACAAAATATAATAATGTGTTTGGGTTAGGAGATGCAGCACAATTACCAACAGCAAAGACAGGAGCAGCAATACGTAAACAAGTACCAGTTGTGGTTGGAAATATCTTGCAATTAATAACAAATCAAACATTAACAGGAAAAGAATATAATGGATATTCATCATGCCCATTAGTTACAGGTTATGGTAAAATGGTATTAGCAGAATTTACCTATGGAAGTGTTTTTGCACCAGATCCAAAATTAAAACAATTCCCATTAATGATTAGCGATTCGTCTAAAGAACATTGGCGTTTATGGATACTTAAAAAATATTTATTACCTTATTTATATTGGAATAAAATGATGAAAGGTATCGAAGTTTAAAACAAAAAATACTTTTGTATAAATCAAAACCATTCGCAACGAAGCGAATGGTTTTTTCGTTTTAATTCTAGATAAATAGCTGTTAGTTGGCTAAAACATTATCCTGTAAAAAAATTAAAACTTAAAAGAGACTCCCAATAAAAAATTAGTAGTAGCTTGAGGATAAAAACCAGAACCAAAAATGGTAGTTGTTTGATTAGGAACAGACCAAGTATCGTCGTACGAATAAAAATAACCGTTAGAGACGTATTCTTTATTAAAAATATTATTAACTAAAATTTTTAAAACCATTTCCTTAATTATTTTTTTAGGAAAGATACGGTATTGTAATTGTAGATTTGATAAAGAATAGGCATTCAATTCAGAATTGGTATGCTCAATATTACTCATGAATTGATTGCCGACATATTTCGTTTGAAAATTAATTTCAAAATTAGTAAAAGCCTTAAATTGAATTAAATTACTAGCAACAAAATTAGGCGAAAAAGATAAATCTGTATTACCAAAATCTTGTAAACGCCCATCAATATTCTCGAACTTATCCATATTCTTATTCTTGCTAATAGCAATGTTAGGTTGCAAAAATAATTTAGAAGGAATTAAGGTAAAATTAGCATCAATTTCTAAACCTAAACGAAAACTTTTACCAATATTTTTAGCAATAGGAGATCCGACATCATTTAAAGCACCAGTAAGAACCAATTGATTTTTATAATACATGTAATAAATATTAGTGTTGATTATGGTGTTTTTTTTATGATAACGCCACCCAAGTTCCATATCATCTAATTGTTCGTGCTCTGGTTTTTTAGGTGCTTCATAATCCGATCTTTTAGGTTCTTTATTAGCTCTAGCATACGATAAGTATAAACTATTATTTTTATTAAAATCGTAATTAATACCAGCTTTAGGATTAAAAAAATTAAAATTATCTCTAATAATAGGAGATGGCCCTTCGTCAATTCCATTTACAGTATAATTTAAGTTTCGATATTGTAAATCTCCAAAAAGACTAAGTTTGTCATTTAAGCTATAATTTAGTTTTGCATACAGATTAAAATCTTTTTTAATACCCATATTATCATAATATCGTTGTTGATTATTTGTACTGCCAATTGCAGCCCAAATTACTTTGCCAAAATGACCACCTTCGTATTTGTTATAAGCACCACCAATAATTAAAGTATATTTTTTATTTTTATTTTGAATAGAAAATGTAGTGCCATAAAAATCATTTTTTAACCATTTTCTTCTAACTAAATCCGTTTGATTTATTTCGGTGCCATTAACAAAAAATGAAGTAAAACCATACGCAGAAAAATCTTCATTTTGTTTAAATTGTTCATAAAAACCACGACCATAAGTGTAATGAAAGGCAATATTACCAATCCAGTCATTAGTAATTTGATGATTTATATGTAACTGATAATGATCTTGTTTGTAATCATCAACTTGATTGTCGTAAAAACCAGTAACAGTTCCAAACTCATTTTTAATTTCACCAGCAGGATTGTATGTTCTATCCTTGTTTAGTGTTTCCAAATTAATACCATCCCAAGATTGATAAGTAACCTCACTTCCGCCAAAAGCAAGAGCCTTAATACTAGTTTTTTTATCAAAATAGTTGGCTTCTAAATACAAAGATTTTAAATCGGAAGATGCTCTATCAATATAACCATCCGATTGAATATTAGAAATTCTACCAACAAATGTAAAATGATTGTTAATGGTTCCAGTGCCAAATTTCAGATTATGTTTGTGCGTATTAAAGGAGCCATAAGAATTGGAAATTTCAGCAAAACTATTATTTTGGAATCCATCCGTAGCCAAACTTAAGCTGGCACCAAAAGCACCAGCGCCATTTGTAGATGTACCAACGCCTCTTTGCAATTGAATACTTTCTACAGAACTAGCGAAATCTGGTAAATCTACCCAAAAAACACCTTGGCTTTCACTATCATTAAGTGGAATTCCGTTAATGGTAACATTCACTCTAGTAGCATCGCTTCCTCTTACTCGAATACCTGTATAACCAACTCCAGCACCAGCATCACTAGTGGTAACTACATTTGGTAAAAAACGAAGTAATTGAGGAATATCTTGCCCTAAATTATTTTTTTCTAAAGTCTCTTTAGAAATATTAGATTGTGTAAATGGAGCTTTTTTAGATAATCTTACAGCAGTAACTAATACTTCATTTAATTTTACAGTATCCTTTTTTATTTCAGTTTGAGAAAAGGATAAAACGTACGTAAGAAAAAAGAAAATGGTAAATTGTAATTTCATTCTATTTATTTAATGTTAATAATAGTAAATAAAAAGAAATGACATATTGCCAACAAAGTCATCAATAAAATCCCTTAACAGCATTACCTGTTCAGGTTCGTAGAGTATAATCTCAGCTAAAAGTTAGCACCTCTTTTTATTAGAATGCAAATGTCAATATAATATTTTAATAAATAACTAAATATTTAATATTTATTTTGATAACAATTTGGTGTAAACCCAATTTTAACTAAAAAATTACCTAAACAGTAAACAAATTAGTAGTCGAAATTAGGTTATAAAAAATACCTAATTGTAGGTATTGTATGATAGAAACTATTTACTTTACTTTGTACACGATTTATTTGGTTACCCTTAATGAAAAAAAAATATTTAAAAATTATCCTAATATTATGTACCATAGTGGTACACGCTCAAGAATTTAGTATTGAGGGAAGAATTATTGATTTTGCAAAAGAAAATATAACATTTATAAATGTAACATTACAATCTAAAGATGCTTTATTTCTAAAAGGAGTTACAGCAAATAAAGAAGGACATTTTGTTTTTTCACAAATTAAAGATGGAGAATATATATTAAAAATTTCTTATTTAGGATATGAAGACTATATACAGAAAATTAGATTAGATAAAAATGTCGTATTAAATCCAATTCAATTAAAAGTATCGTCAGAAGTATTATCGGAAGTAGAACTTGCAATAAAAAAACCAATAATAGAACAAAAAAAAGACCGTTTAATTTTTAATATTAAAAATACAATTCTATCCAATAAAAATGCTTGGGAAATTTTAAAAAACACACCAAGTGTTTTTGTAACAGGAGATAATGTGTTTGTAAGAAACGCCACAGTAGATGTATATATTAATAATAAAAAAATACAACTTACCTCAAGAGAATTAAAAACCTTCTTAGAAAATATTGCAGGAAACACGATAAAATCAATAGAAATAATAGCAAACCCATCCGCAAAATACGATGCACAAGGTAATGCGATTATTAATATTGTAATAAAAGAAACAGCATTGGCATATAAAGGGAGTGTTTATAGCGATTATACACAAGGAAAATACTCCAAATATACTTTAGGAATGAGTCATTTTTATAAAAATAAAAAGATAGATATTTTTGGAAATTATAGTCTACGACCATACAAAAAAGTAGTTAGTTTAGACGAATCCATTCATTTTATGGATAATAATTTACGTAGTTCATACTTGTCAGATATAGAAATTATAACAGAATCAAACACACACAATTTACTTTTTAATATAGATTACGTACTTCATGATAAAAGTACATTGTCATTGAGTACATTAAATTTTATAAAGGTTAAAGAAGATACAAATAATAAGACTAATGGAATTATTAATAACGAAAATAACATAACGACAAATACTTTTTTAGCAAATAATTTTTCAGATAAAGACAATAAAAATTTATCTTATGCATTGGATTATGCCTTAAAATTAAAAAAAGAAGGAGAAAAAATAACAACAGGTATTAGTTTTAATTATTTTGATGAAGATAATAAGCAAGATGTAAATACAAGTTATTTCTTACCAAACAATATTCTTATAACTAATAATAGATTTCTTGTAGATACAAATCAAAAAGTAAAAATATATACTGCTCAGATTGATTATACATTGCCAATAGCAAAAAAAGTTAATTTTGAAACAGGAGCAAAAATTTCGATTATTAATTCAGAAAGTAAATTTCAACAATTTGATTTTATATCTGGAAATTACGTATTAAATGTACTAAAATCAGATACTTTTTTATACGATGAAGTAAATTATGCGGCATATATAAATTACAATAAAAGTTTCGAAAAATGGTCTTTTCAATTTGGATTAAGAACAGAATACACAGATGTAAAAGGAAACTCTATCACGCTTAATGAAATTAATAAGGACAATTATTTAAAAGTTTTTCCGACAGCATATTTGAATTATGAACTTTCAAAAAATAATAGTTTTGCAATTAGTTATGGAAAACGAATAAATAGACCGAAATATGCACAGTTAAATCCATTTCAATCTTTTTTTAGTGATTTTTCTGCAAATGTTGGTAATCCAAATTTAAAGCCAGCAATCTCTCATAATTTAGATTTTACCTATATATTTAAACAAAAATACCGATTTAATGTATTTTATAATCTTGAAAAAGACAAACCAGAAGAGTTAAGTTTTCAAGATAATCAAGCAAAACAGATACAATTTATTGTAACGAATATTGATAAAAAAATAAATACAGGTTTTAGCTTTTTTACAAACTATTCTATTACAAAACGGTGGACAGCATCTATAAATGCGATTATGTATTACAAACAAGTAGATTTTAAAACTTATTTAAATACATTAGTAAGTAATAATTTGTGGAGAAAAATACTTCGTATAAATACAAATGTAGCGTTACTCAAAGATAAAAGTTTAAATTTGTCAGGAAATTTTGGATATGCCTCTCCAAGTTTAATAGGATCCTACGTACAAGGAAATCGAAATTTTGTAGGATTAGATTTTCAAAAAAAAATGTTTAAAAATAAAGCAACATTAACTTTAAGCATATCCGACATATTTAATACCGATGACGTTGATTTAAGATCAAAATATTTAAACCAAGATAATGGCTATTTTCAGAAAGACGAAACTAGAACAATTAAATTAGGATTTATATATAATTTTGGAAATAAAAGATTAAAAGAAAATAAAAAAGAAAAGAAAATAAAAGAAAAAGAAAGATTAAATGCGAGTTAAATAATACCAATTAAATTGATTAGTTTCACTACGTTGTTGTTTTGTTTTTCTCTTTTCAAACGCAATGAAGCGTAGCGAAATGGAGTTTGAAAAGAGAAAGAATGACAACTTGTTTAAATTTAAAGTGCAGTAAAACCGTGAAAAGATAAATAATTTATAGCGTATTTTGATGTTGAATTGGTATAACAGACCATACAAATGCATCTAGAGATATTGTTAATTTGAAATGGGATAAAGTAATTTTAGAAGCCTTAGATATACCAAAAAAAATACTATCAAAAGTACAAAAATCATCTTCATAACGAAAACCTGTGAATAATTTGGGTTAAACGAACGAAATAAAAAATACAAAGGATGGCTAAATGCAATTAAAAGAACAAATCAACAAAGTGAAATAGAAGAATAACTATCGTTTATTCGCTTCTATAATATAATGTTCTAGTGCCGAAGTCATCGAAGGAGTTTCTTTCGTAGGAGCAGCAATATTTACAGTTAAACCAAATTCTTCTGCAGCTTTAATAGTGGTATTACCAAAAACAGCAATGCGTGTATTTTTTTGTTGGTAGCCAGGAAAATTTTCAAATAAAGATTTAATTCCACTAGGACTAAAAAATACAAGAATGTCATAAAAAACATTCTCTAAATCAGATAAGTCACTAACTACTGTTCTAAACATAGTTGCTTTGCTCCATTTTATACCCAAACTATTTAAAGTTTTAGGAATTTCAGGCTTTAATTTATCCGAAGAAGGCAATAAAAAAGTTTCCGTTTTATGCTTTTTAATCAACTTTATTAATTCAGCAAAAGTACGAGTACCAACATAAATTTTACGTTTTCTATAAACAACATAATTTTGTAAATAATACGATACAGCTTCCGATTGACAAAAATAGCGCATGTCATCAGGCACAGTATAACGCATTTCTTCGGCAAGTCTAAAATAATTATCAATAGCATTTCTACTAGTAAAAATTACAGCTGTAAAATTTGAAAAATCAATTTTTTGAGCTCTTACATCTTTAGGTTCAACACCTTCAACATGGATAAACGATCTAAAATCGATTTTTACTTTTTGCTTATCAGATAAGGTGAAATAAGGAGATTTTTGTGTTGTTGGTTCCGGTTGAGAAACTAAAATAGTTTTTACTTTCATCATTTGTACTACTTTTTTATATTAAAAAGGATAACCCTTAAGTTCTCACACCTTGTTTATGAATAACTTAAAAAAATATAATAAAGGTGTGATTTCGAGAGCGCAAAGATACAAAATAAAATAAAACAAATTACTAAAAATCATTTTTTGATTTTGAGATAAAATTTGAAGGTATTTAAACAATAAAATGATACCAGTTAGTACAATAATAATTTTAGATAATAGATCGCTATTAGATGGTGAATAGTACAAAATAATAATTGCAGGAAAAATAAGAATGGAAATTTTAGACAAATGACTCATTTTAATAAAAGTAAGTAGATTTTGTTCTTTTTCCATTTGTACAATTACGGCAATAACTTTACCAATAAAATATCGAATAACATAAATAGAAGTTAATAATAAAGCAGTTTTAAAAAAAGAAAATAATTGATTTTTTTCAATAGTTACTGTTAATAATACATTTACCTTTAACAAGAGTAAAGTATACGCACTTATCTGAAATAAAAATAAAAATAAATTAAAAGGATTAAACAAAGAAGATGTTTTATTTGCATAATCTGCAAAATATTGATTTATAAATGTTAAAGAAATAAATTTAGAAAACTGAATTTTATATAAAAAATTTAGAGCAACCAAAATACCAATCATTAAAATAATGACAATAGTAACCCAATTATTGGTGGCAAGAGAACTAATCATAAAGGTTTGTTAAATGTAAATTAACGAATAACAAATTTAGCAATATTTTGTTTTACCTTTGTCATAATAAATTAAATTAATGAACAATACACTTGTAATCATACCAACGTATAATGAAAAAGAGAATGTCGAGCGTATTATTAAAGCCACTTTTTTGCAAAAAAAAGCATTTGATATATTAATAGTAGACGATAGTTCTCCAGATGGTACTGCAAAAATTGTAGTAGAATTACAAAAAGAATTTCCAGAAAGATTATTTATCGAAAATAGAAAAGAAAAAGAAGGATTAGGGGCAGCATATATTCATGGATTCAAATGGGCAATTCGAAAAAAATACGATTATATCATCGAAATGGATGCAGATTTTTCGCACAATCCAAAAGATCTAGTACGATTGTATGAAACTTGTAAAGAAGAAAAAGCAGATATGTCAATAGGATCTCGATATATAAAAGGAAAAATAAATGTAGTAAATTGGGATTTTAAACGGATTGTACTATCCGTTTTAGCATCAAAATATGTACGCTTTATTACAAGAATGCCAATCTACGATACCACAGCAGGATTTGTTTGTTATACCAGAAAAGTATTAGAAACAATAAATTTAGAAAACATACATTTTGTAGGATATGCTTTTCAGATAGAAATGAAATTTAAGGCATGGAAACATGGATTTAAAATTAAAGAGGTAGAAATTGTATTTACCGATAGAATAGCAGGAGAGTCTAAAATGTCAGGATCTATAATATCGGAAGCAATTTTTGGAGTGATAAAAATGAAACTAAAAGGAATTACAAAACAAACCTAACCATGCAAATTTTAATAAAAAATGCAACTATTGTAAACGAAGGGCAAACACATAAGCGAGACGTTTTAATTTACGAAGGAATTATTATTCGTATCGCAAAAGAAATTTCCATAACAGAAAAAGTAAAGATAATTGATGCGTCGGACAACTATTTATTACCAGGACTAATAGACGACCAAGTACATTTTAGAGAACCAGGGTTAACACATAAAGCAAATATAGAAACCGAATCTAAAGCAGCAGTAGCAGGAGGAATAACATCATTTATCGAAATGCCAAATACAATACCACAAGCAACAACACAAGAATTATTAGCCGAAAAATTCGATATAGCATCCAAAACATCGTATGCAAATTATTCTTTTATGTTTGGAGGAACAAATGATAATTTAGACGAAATATTAAAAACAAATCCTAAAAATGTGGCAGCAATAAAATTGTTTTTAGGCTCGTCAACAGGAAATATGTTGGTAGATAACGAAGAAGTATTAGAGAAAATTTTTGCATCTACAAAAATGCTTATCGCAGTACATTGTGAAGATGAAACGACAATCCAAAACAATTTAGCGAAATACAAAGCGAAATATGGAGATGATATTCCGATGGAATTACATCCAATAATACGAAGCGAAGAGGCTTGTTATTTATCGTCGTCAAAAGCAATAGCATTAGCAAAGAGAACAGGAGCAAGATTACATATATATCATCTGTCGACAGCAAAAGAAATAGACTTGTTTACCAATAAAAATCCGCTAGCAGAAAAACAAATTACAGCAGAAGTATGTGTGCATCATTTGTGGTTTGATGATAGCGATTATAAAACAAAGGGAAGTTTGATAAAATGGAATCCAGCAGTAAAAACAAAAAAAGATAAAGAAAAACTATTACAAGCACTTTTAGAAGATAAAATAGATATTATAGCAACCGATCATGCGCCACATACCTTAGAAGAAAAACAGCAAGTATATACCAAAGCACCAAGTGGAGGACCATTAGTACAACACGCATTATTGGCACTATTAGAGATGTCTAAAGACGGAAAAATAACCATAGAAAAAATTGTGGAAAAAGCATGTCATAATCCAGCAATAATGTATAAAATAGAAAAAAGAGGCTATATAAAAGAAGGCTATTATGCAGACTTGGTATTGGTAGATTTGAATCAATCACAAAAAGTATCCAAAGAAAATATACTCTATAAATGTGGATGGTCACCTTTTGAAGGAACTACATTTTCATCTACAATTTTAACTACCTTTGTAAATGGAGAAATAATCTACAATCAAGGAAAATTTAACGATACTATTAAAGGAAAAAGATTATTATTTAATCGATAAAAAATGAAAAACATACGATACATACTACTGCTTGTACTTATATATTCTTGTAAACCAAAAGTGGTTGATAAACCAGCTAATTTTATACCAAAAGAAAAAATGGTTGATTTGTTGGTAGCAATGAAAATAGCAGCAAAAACAAAAAATTTTAAAAATAAAAAATTACAAAAAGGCAAAAATTATATGGCTTTAGTTTTTGAAAAATATAAGATAGATAGCGCACAATTCAGAGAAAATAATAATTATTACGTTAACAATATAGAAGAATACCAAGAAATTTATAAAAAAGTCCATCTAAGACTAAAAGATTCATTAGCCAAATACGAAAAAATAGGCAAAAAAATAGATTCATTATTAAAGGTAGATAAAGACAAACTACTTAAAGAACGAATGAATAATTCACAAAAAAAGAAAATAAAAAAAAGAAAAACTTCAGCGAATCCAAGTCCAGCAGGAATGTAAATTACAAGCAAAAAATCGTATCTTCGCATAAAATAAATAGTAATAAATTAAGCGATAGATAACATGCAAAAGAAAGTAATTTTAATAATATTAGATGGCTGGGGAATTACACAAAATCCAGAAGTATCTGCAATACATCAAGCAAACACTCCTTTTTTTGATAGTTTATTAAAAACCTATCCAAGTGCAAGTTTGCGTACCGATGGTTTACATGTAGGTTTGCCAGAAGGGCAAATGGGAAATTCGGAAGTAGGGCATACGAATCTAGGAGCAGGAAGGATAGTCTATCAAAACTTAGTAAAAATAAATAAAGCAGTAGAAGAAAAAACATTAGATACAGAAATAGAACTCCAAAAAGCATTTCAATATGCAAAAAAGAATCAAAAGAATGTACATTTTATAGGATTAGTTTCTGATGGAGGAATACACGCACACATAAATCATTTAAAAGGCTTATTAAGAGCAGCACATAAATCCGAACTAAGAAATGTATATGTACACGCATTTACAGATGGTCGAGATTGCGACCCAAAATCAGGAAAAGGTTTTATTACAGAGCTAGAAAATTACATGCAAAAAACGACTGGAAAACTAGCAACAGTTATAGGTAGATATTATGCAATGGATAGAGATAAACGCTGGGAACGTGTAAAATTGGCATACGATTTATTGGTACATGGGAAAGGAGAAAAAACAACAAATATAAAAGAGAGTATACAAAAAAGTTATGCCAATAATATAACCGATGAGTTTATCAAACCCATTGTAAAAATAGATGCAAACGAAAAGCCAATAACAACCATAGAAAAAGGAGATGTTGTCATTTATTTTAACTTTAGAACAGACAGAGGACGAGAATTAACACAAGTCTTATCACAAGAAAATTTTCCAAAGTTTGATATGCAAAAAAAGGAATTGTACTTTGTAACTATGGTAAGCTATAAAGATTCTTTTACAAGAATTAAAGTAATATATCCAAGTAATAATTTAAACAATACACTTGGAGAAATACTAGAACGAAATAATAAAAAACAAATACGAATCGCAGAAACAGAAAAATATCCACACGTAACCTTTTTCTTTTCAGGAGGAAGAGAGCAAGAATTTAAAGGAGAAAAAAGAATATTATGTCCATCGCCAAAAGTAGCAACCTACGATTTACAACCAGAAATGAGTGCAAACGACATTAAAAAAGCGATTGTCTTAGAATTACAAAAACAAGAAGCAGATTTTGTGTGTCTAAATTTCGCAAATACAGATATGGTAGGACATACAGGAGATTTTAAAGCAGCAATAAAAGCAGCCGAAGCTGTAGATGCATGTCTAAAAGAAGTAGTAAATACAGCATTAGAAAACGAGTATACAAGTATCGTAATAGCAGATCATGGAAATAGCGAAAAAATGCGAAACGAAGATGGCTCTGTAAATACAGCACATACTATAAATCCAGTACCATTAATTTTAGTAGACAAAGACATAAAAAAGATACAAGACGGAGTTTTGGCAAATATAGCACCAACCATATTAGATTTAATGCAAATAAAAAAACCAAAAGAAATGAATATGAAGTCTTTAGTATAAATTAGTAAAAAGTAAAAAAATGGTATAAAAAACAAAATTACAATGCCAAACGAGATAATACTTAATAAGAAATACGTAATACAAAATCGAAAAGTAATGTTAGACAAAGATTAAGCAGAACTTTTTGGTGTTGAAACAAAAAGATTAAAAGAACAAGTTAGAAGAAATATAGAACGGTTTCCTAAACATTTTATGTTTGAACTTACAGAAGAAGAACACAATTCTTTAAGATCGCAAATTGCAACCTTAAAGAGAGGAAGACATACAAAGTATATGCCTTTTGTCTTTACAGAACATGGTATTTTAATGTTATCTAGTGTTTTAAACAGTAAAATAGCAATCAAGATGAGTATCCAAATAATTGATACCTTTGTAGAACTTAGAAAGCTATCTAGTAACCATGAAGAAATAAGAATAAAAATGAAGCAATTAGAATCTAAATACAACGAACAGTTTTCTGAGATTTATAACGTATTACAAAAACTATTAGAAAATCCAGAAAAAGAAGAAAAACAAAGAACCAAAATAGGATATAAAAAATAAAATGTTTCCAAAAAACACCAAAATAATAGCAGTAGATTTTGACGGTACCATAGTAGAAGATGCGTATCCAAAAATAGGAAAACCAAGATTATTTGCTTTTGAGACCTTACGAAAATTGCAAAATAAAGGACACCGATTAATACTTTGGACCTATCGAAGTGGAAGAAAATTAGAAGAAGCAGTAGCGTATTGCAAAGAAAACGATATTGCGTTTTATGCCGTTAATAAAAGTTATCCAGAAGAAATTTTAGACGATATAATGAGTCGTAAAATACATGCAGATATTTTTATAGACGATCGTAATTTTGGCGAATTACCAGATTGGGGAAAAATATACCAAGATATATTAAATGAAGAACCGCAATTGCCTAAAAAGAAAAAAGGCTGGTTTGGGTTTAAATAGATTATGGGCATAGTTTTTTATTAGAATAAAAGTTAGCTTCGTTTTCAAAAAAATTATCATAATAGCACTTTTGATTATTATTCTCCAAGATATAAAAACTTCTTAAAGTGATACCTCCAGGAAGGTCAATATATAACCATTTGCTTTGACTATGAACAAAAGAATATTTATTTGTCCATTTTATTTTTTGTTTATTAAAGAATACATTTACAGACATAAAATCATCGTATTGTAAAGTATGAATAAATTCGTGTGCCATACTGCGTCTCACATCAGATTGCTTTAAATGTATTGAATTGACTGAAGTGGTTGGTCTATCTGTATTTTTAGAAATAAAAATAGGAGTTAATGTTTGTACAGTATATTTAAAATTAAATTTATTATTGTTTGCAGCTATAAATGTTCCTATTAAAGCTGTAGGCATCAATTTATAGCTTAATTTTAATTTATTTTTAGTATCCAATTCAATCCGATTAAAACCAATATTTAAATGCCATTTGTCATAAAAATTATTATTTAATGAAGCATTTTCAATTATGGAAATACCAGCGGAATTTACTAATTTTGACATCCAAAGATTCTCCAATTTGTTTTTTTTATTAAAATGATATACCATTTGTTTACTACCATATACTACTGTACCACCTAAGGCGCCTTGCAAAAAACCTTTAAGCATTACTTTCCCTAATTTTTCATTTGGTTTTTTGTTTATTGCAGCGCCAATACTACTCATAACACCACCTAAGCCAATATTATAAAAGGCGGTTTGTGTGTTGTTGTTTTGTGCTTGTAAATTTATATTTATAAAAAATAAAAGGGTAAAAATGAATAAATAATTTTTCATAATTTGTCGGTTTTAATTAAATAATTTGGTATTTTAAAATTGTAAAATTCTTTATTATCTGATGCGTCAACAATTATACCTTTTTCATTTATTAACATAGAATTTCCATAACTTGAACATTTAATAATTGGTAAGTTATTTTCAATTGCCCTTATTTTTAAGATATTATTATATTGTTTTTTACCATAATAAGAACCATTTAAAAATCGTTCGCTGGCAATTAATAGAATTAATTTTGAATTAGTAGAATTTTTAGAAATATAAAAAGGAAAAAAGGCTTCATAGCAAATTACAGGTGTAATATGATAATTTAATATTATTTTATTTGAATCATCTTTTACATTAAAAATATAAGAAGGTTTAGAATTAAGAAACGAAAATATTTTTGGTAAATATTCACTATAAGGCACTAATTTTTTCTTTACTTTTAATAATGAATGATTTTTTGATAAAAACAATGCTGCATTTAATCTTTTGTTCTTTTTATATTTAATGTCCACGCCAAAGAATATATTTTGTAAATTATTTTTTAAAATTATTTTTTGAAATATTTTATATGTCAATGTATTTGTGTAGTTAATCGAATTAAATTGTATTATAGATTCAGGCATAATAAGTAAATCTGTTTTATATTGCAATTTATTTTGTACATATAAACTCAAATCTGAGGATGAATTGGCTTTATGATATTGAGGATTAAAGATTGTAGCTGTCAACTGTTTTTTTAATTGAAGGTTGTTATTTTTGCTTTTATAAAAAATGACAATAGAAATAAAGGAAGGAAGGACTAAAAGAATTAGAGTGATACTTTTTTTTCGATTAAAAATAAAATATGTAATTAATAATAACCAGACACTTCCGCCTATTACACTTGTATATTTATACCATTGAATAATATAGATTTGATTTGAAAGAGCATTGCCAATTGTAAGTAATGGAGTAGAAAAAGAAAATGAATTGATTAAAATTTCAAATAGTACCCAAATAAAAATCAACAAAATCTGTTTAGGTATTTTTTTACTTATAAATACAATTGCAAAAGGAACTGAAAATATAATAGAATTAGCTAATATAGCAAATACACCACTATCTATAGTAATTAGCCAGCCAGTTGCACCCAAATGCCATAAAAGCATAAAAAAGTAGCTTTCTAAAAAATAAGAAATAAAATGAGTTGGTTTTCTATTTGATTTTTCTAAAAAATTAAATAGAATATAAATATTTAGGACAAATAATAGACCAAAAAAATTCCAAGATAAAAATGATATGAATAAAAATAATGGATATTTTATAAAAAAAAACCACTTGTTAAGGTGGTTTTTTGAATATGTAATTTGTGAGTTAAGCATTATTTATTAATACGTAGTTCTTTAGACGCAGATGTGATGCCAATAAATGCAATTTGATTACCATCAGATGTATTATTAGAAATGTCAAATCCAGCTCTTGTAACATGAAAAGTAATTCTTGCATTATTAGGTAAATTTACAATATCATTAGCAGTTATTGTATATGAACCATTTACATCTGGAATGGTAATTCCAGATGTAATACGTTTTTTATTATCGTTTAAAACCTCAATCTTATCTTGAATTATAGGAGTGTATTCATACCATAATATCAATCCATTCGTATTTAATATATCCACATTCCAAGTTATTACTGTTCCTACTTGTAATGTTGGAGTGTCGATATCAATATCTAGTAATTCAGGAATATAAACTTCATTATTATTACCATTTTTTTGAAAAACGGTTCCTTCAATATTATATTCAAATGTTTGTCCAAATAAATTAGACGTATTTTTTGAAAAACCATTTTTAAATTGATTAACTACTTTTGTTTTTTTATGGCCTAAAGTAAATGATTTTTTTATTCGAATTTGAGTACAGGAAATAGAGCTTATTCTAGAATCGTTTTTAAAATCGATAGAGGCAGTACTTTCTAAAAGAATTCTTCCACCTTTTGGTTTAATTTTTAACACTTTAAAATATTCTTGAATAGATAAAGCTTTATTTTCCTTTTCATCTTGTAAGTCTATAGTTTCGTTGTTGCAAGATGCTAATATTACTATGGTTAATATTAGTATGATTTGTTTATATAATGATTTCATTTTTTTATTTTTTTTAAAAAGTTTATTTTTTACCAAGGATATATATTATCTAAAGATTGGCTTATTTCTTCATCATCATAAACAAAAAAGCTGTAACAATTATTTTCTTGTGTCGGAATTAATTCAATAAAAGTAGTAGGATTTCCATATAAAAAACCGGTAATATTAGAAGATTCATAGCCGTATTGTAAAGTAGAATAATTAGTTGAATATGTTCCGTTAGAACATTTTTCATAGTATTTTATTACAAGTCGTACATCCCAAATATTTTCGCCACGTGGTAAATGTATTTCTACATTACCACTACCTCCATTTGGTATTCTCGTAGACCAATCCCAATTGCTACAATCTGGTGTAGTTACTTCTATAATACAATAATAGCTATCGTTATTATTAGCTAAACTTGTTTCAGGATTTGGGTAACCGTTTCTGAGATCTTTAGTTGGTATATATGTGTCGTAACCAGAATTTCTATACGGAATATTTATATGTCCGCCCTCATTTCTAAAGTTTATGTGAATATTTGTCGTTTCATCTTCGTCATGGTTTACACGATCACAATCAGTTGGAATTGGAGTTTCAGGTTCGTCCCATTTATTTGAACTAGAAAGTGTAAATTTTAAAGTGAAAAGAAATAAAAATAATAGTACAATGGATATAAATTTTGTTAATTTCATTAGTTTGATTTTTTTATGAATATTTACTTTTTTTAAGTAAATCACTATTTTATTTTATGGAGGAGATTTATAGCAATTTATTTTGGTCAAAAATAGTTAGAGTTAATGAGTGTGTACTTATATTTAAGATATAAATTATTATATTTGCTTATAAAAATATAATTAAAATGAATGATTTAGGATTTAAAATTAAAAGAAGAAGAAATGAAATGCAATACTCTCAAGAGTATATGGCTAGTCAGTTAGAAATTTCTCAGCCAGCTTATGCAAATTTAGAAAATGGAGAGACTAAATTAAATACTGATAGGTTAGCGAAAATTGCAGATATTTTAAAAATAGATATGATTGATTTATTAGAGGGTAATACAACTATAAATAATTTTAACAATAATGCAGATCATACTTATAGTGTAGGTATTGTAGAAAATCTGTATCAGGATAATAAAGAGTATATTGAAAAAATCATTAAACAGTTAGAAATAGATAAAGAAAGATTGTTAAAAGAAAATAATAGATTGCTTACCATTATAGAAATAATAAATACCTCATCAAAATAATTTAATCATTTTTCATTTCCAATTAGCAACAAATTATCTGCTTTATCATACAAGAAAAATTGATTTTTCTCTATTTTAAAATGATCCGATTTAGTCAAAGTACTTAAAAATTCTTTTTCAATATCCATAAAATCCTTGCAATATATTTTTGTACCAGCCAAACGTTCAAATTTAATTTTATCGTTTGTAATACTCATATTTCCACCATAAGTATTACAGCCAGTATTTCCACGAATACTATTTTTTTTAAAATCGAGTACCATTGTTGGATTTTTAACAAGAGATTTATTACCATTTAATAGATTAATAGTATATGTAGTAGATTGTAATTTTACAATGTTAGGTTTATTAATATCCTCTTTTTTAATAACTTCATTAATCTCTTTCTTAGATGATTTTTTAGTGCTGTTACAAGAAAAAAGTACCATAGTTAAAATCATTATAGATATCATCTGTTTTTTCATAATTAATTAAATTTTACGGTCAATAACATAATCCACCATTTTAATTAGTGAATCTTTGTAAGGCGAATCTGGATATTCATTTAGTATTTCTAGAGCTTTTGTTTTATAATTTTTCATTTTAGAAATGGTATATTCAATACCACCATGTTGTTTTACAAAAGCAATAACTTCTTTTACTCTTTTTTTGTTTTTATTATGGTTCTTAACAGAATTAATCAACCATTTTTTATCTTTTTTAGAACAATTATTTAAAGCATAAATTAGCGGTAAAGTCATTTTTTGCTCTTTGATGTCAATGCCAGTAGGTTTGCCAATTTTATCGTCGGTATAATCAAATAAATCGTCTTTAATCTGAAACGCAATACCAATAAATTCGCCAAACTGACGCATAATGTCAATTTCGTCTTGTTTCGCACCAACCGAAGCAGCGCCAATACCAGTACAAGCAGCAATTAGAGTAGCGGTTTTTTGTCGGATAATATCAAAATAAATAGCTTCGGTAATATCTAATTTACGTGCTTTTTCAATTTGTAATAATTCGCCTTCACTCATTTCACGAACAGCAATAGAAATCAATTTTAATAAATCAAAATCATCATTGTCAATAGATAAAAGTAAGCCTTTAGACAATAAATAATCGCCAACTAAAACAGCAATTTTATTTTTCCAAAGCGCATTTAAAGAGAAAAAACCACGTCTTCTGTTCGAATCATCCACAACATCGTCATGTACTAAAGTAGCCGTATGAATCAATTCAATAACCGATGCACCACGATACGTACGTTCGTTAAAATTACCATTCGAAACCATTTTAGCAACTAAAAAAACAAACATAGGTCGCATTTGTTTTCCTTTACGACGAACAATATAATGTGTAATTCTATTCAATAAAGGCACCTTAGAAATCATGGCATCTTTGAATTTCTCTTCAAAGAGTTCCATTTCTTGTTTAATAGGTTGTTTTATTTGTTCTACTATTTTCATTATTTAACCACAAAGGGCACAAAGTTTTCGCAAAGTTCACTAAGATTTATATTGCATTTTGTACAACCTTAGTGAACTTTGTGGTAAAATCTATAAATATTCTTTTAATCGTTCAATAATATGCGTATTCTTATCTTCAACAGCCATAATTTTCAATAAATCTAAACAAATATCCTTAAAAACAGGATACTTTCCAATACAATCTACCGCTTGAAAACGAACATACGAATTTTTCATGTTTAACGCAGTACCAATAAATTTAGCTACGATATCAAAATTTGCTTTAGTCGAAAAATCTACATTAATATTTTGAGAATTAAGCAGCATCAAATACGTCAAAAACTCTTTGTTGCTATTTGCAGTTTTAATAGAATTTAAAACACTTTCAAAAGAAACTTTTTTACTTAATTCAAAAACAGAAGCAATTAGCGAAAGTCTTTCCTCTTCTTCTCTAGATTTTAAATATTTGCCAGTAAAAGTCATGATTTCGGTTAAAGTAGTATCTACTTTGGGTTGCGTATTCGACTTGTTTTTGTTCTCTTTTTTAGCCCAAGAATCCTTTAAAGCCACAGTTCTGTTAAACACTAAATTATCGTTAGTAGCGTCATCATCTACATTAAAATAACCCAAACGCTGAAACTGAAAGTTATCTCCAATTTTCGCATTTTTTAAACTAGGTTCAACAAATGCATTATTGATAACAGTTAAAGAATTCGGATTGATAAAATCAATAAAATCTTTATTTTTATGCGAATCAGGAGCTTCATCAACAAATAGTCTGTCGTACAATCTAATCTCGGCTTTTATAGCATGATTAATAGAAACCCAATGCAAGGTTCCTTTAACTCTACGTTTGCTAGCTTCGGTACCACTTCCACTTAAAGAATCTTCATCGTAAGTACAATGTACTTCAGTTATATTGCCATTAGCACCTTTAATAACCGAATTTGCTTTAATAATATAGGCATTCTTTAAACGCACTTCGCCATGAAGTTTTAAACGAAAGAATTTTTTATTAGCTTCCTCTCTAAAATCTTCATGTTCAATATAAATTTCTTTAGAAAAAGGTACATTTCTGCTTCCAGAATTCTCTACATAATCGTTATACGAAGCGTCAATAATTTCTTCATTATTATCAGGATAATTAGTAATCACTAATTTTAACGGATTTAAAACAGCCATCACTCTAGGAGCAGTTTTGTTTAAATCGTCTTTAATACAATGTTCTAATAAAGCAACATCGGTAACATTATCGCGTTTAGAAATACCAGAAACTTCCGAAAAATTTTTAATGGCATTGGCAGTATAACCTCTTCGACGAAGACCAGAAATAGTAGGCATACGAGGATCGTTCCAACCAGAGACAAAATTACCTTCAACTAGTCTAAGTAATTTACGTTTACTCATAATAGTATAACTTAAATTACGTCTAGCAAACTCACGTTGTTTTGGACGTAATTTATTAATATCTCTAATTTCATCTACGTACCAATCGTATAAATCACGATGACTTTTAAACTCTAAAGTACAAATAGAATGCGAAATTTGTTCTAAATAATCCGATTCACCATGTGTCCAATCGTACATCGGATAAATTTTCCAAGTTGTACCAGTTCTATGATGAGCTTTATGCATTATACGATACATAATAGGATCACGCATGTGCATATTAACATGTTTCATATCAATTTTTGCACGTAAAACACGAGAACCTTCAAGAGATTCTCCAGATTTCATTTTTTTGAATAAATCTAAATTTTCTTCAATACTTCTATTGCGAAACGGACTATTAACTCCAGCTTCGGTTGGTGTGCCTTTTTGTTCGCGAATTTGTTCCGAAGTTTGATCGTCAACATAAGCCTTACCATCCTTAATTAATCGAATAGCCCATTCGTAAAGCGTATCAAAATAATCGGAAGAATACAGTTCTTTATCCCATTTAAAACCAAGCCATTGAATGTCTTTTTTGATAGCATCTACATACTCTTGTTCTTCCTTTTCGGGATTGGTATCGTCAAAACGTAAATTTACAGGAGCATTGTATTTTAAGCCCAACCCAAAATTAAGGCAAATAGACGCAGCATGACCAATATGTAAATAACCATTAGGTTCTGGAGGAAATCGAAAACGCAATTGTTTTTTGTCTAATCCGTTTTCTAAATCTTTTTCAATAATTTGCTCAATAAAATTGAGGGCTTTTTTTTCTTCGCTCATGAGAGTATAATATGAAACGCAAATTTAAGTAAAAAAGAAATAACCTTGAGAATTGAGATAATGAAGTTTTGATTATATTTTAGGAATGATACCAATTTGATTTTAAGATACGCCAAAAAAATCAACATATATTTTTTAGTATACCATCTTAAAATTGTAAGTATAGCTTCTGCTGCGGTTATAATTTTAAGTGAAGTAAAATTAGAAAAAGATAACGAGTTTATGACTTATTTAGACGTCAACTTGGTATGGAAATGGCTATGAGGAATTTGAAGTCAATTAGTTACATCGTTTATTAGCCTAATTTACCTATATTTGTATCAAATCAATACCTCTATTATTATGAAAAAAGAACTATTTATTATTATTTTTATGCTGTTAGCATGTATAGGATATACACAAACTCCAATAACAGCAACAATCGCTTATCAAGGATATGAAGAAACCCAAGCGTATTTAGGACAAGCCGAATATCAAATATTTATGGATAATACAGATAATGTACTAGACAAGCCAATTATATTAATAGATGGATTCGATCCAGTAGATTCAAGAAATATAGCAGAAATGTATGCCTTGTTAGATTATAACGGAAACAATATAGCAGATCAATTACGAGCAGAAGGATTTGATTTTGTATTGCTAAATTTTCCAACCTATACAAGAATAAGCGATCAAGTAGTCGTAAATGGAGGAGGAGATTACATACAACGAAGTGCCATGGTATTGGTAGAACTAATCAATCAAATAAATGCACAAAAAGTAGGAACAGAAGAACTAGTTGTAATAGGACCAAGCATGGGAGGATTAATATCTCGATATGCATTGAGCTATATGGAACAAAATAGTTTAGCACATCAAACAAGACTATTTGTATCTTGGGATGCACCACATAAAGGAGCGAATTTACCAATAAATACACAATATTTATTAAATTATTTTGCAGAATCACAAAATAATCAAGACTTAAAAGACGCAATTGCTACAACAATAAATAGTCCAGCATCCAAAGAAATGTTACTAGATCATTATTTAGCACACTTGCAAAATGGTTCTACATTTCTCCAAGATCCGACATTATTATTACCAGAAGGAGCGCCAAATTTTAGAAACACATTTCAAACCGAATTAGATGCATTAGGATTTCCACAGCAAACAAGAAATATAAGTATTTCTAATGGAAGTGCCATAGGAACAATGACAGGTTCGCCAGGAATCGAAGTATTAAACGATATATTCGATGTGCCAAATATACCATTTACAACCGTAGAAATAGCATTGCATTTTACGCCAGCAGCAGGACAAACGAATGAAGTTTCCAAAGCAATTACACGAGTATTTGGAGCAACGCAAGCATCCTTTACAGCAAATTCAGAATCATTTGCATATACAGATGGAGTAGATAGCGCACCAGGCGGAACAAGAGATATACAAACGCTTATAGGAGGAGTACAAGGAAATCCGTTATTAACAGATGTAATAAATGCAATAACACAATCTAATTTTTGTTTTATACCAACGATAAGCGCAATGGCAATAAGTAATGAGAACGATTGGTATGCAAATATAGATATTCCAAACACACATACATCTCCATTTGTAGCATGGTATATACCAAGTACAAACGAAAGTCACGTAACACCAACACAAGAAAATGTCGATTTTTTATTGCCAGAAATAAGAAATCAAGTAGCAACTATTTCAGATAATATTTTACAAAAAAAATACAGATTAAAATCCAATCCAATCCATAACGAATTGATTATTCTATTAGATAACAATTTTAAATATCCCAAAATAGATGTATCTGTTTATAGTGTAAATGGACAACAACTAATAGAAACAACAAGTACAAATATAAATACAGAATTAAGAATACCAATTTCTTTAGAAAAAGGAATTTATTTTCTAGAAATAAAAGAGGCAAAAAGTTCCTTTGTACAGAAACTAGTAGTTAATTAAAATTACAGAAAAAACTAGCACCATTTTAACAAATCTTAAGGAGAAAATCTTTAAGATTTGTTTATATTTGAAAGAATATAAAATTCTACCAATGAAAGTCACTAACTATTTATACATCTTATTGATTGTCTTGACTACAATATCGTGTAAAAAAGAAAAAAAAGCCATGAAAATTAGCTATCCAGAAACTAAAAAAGGAACAGTTGTAGATACTTATTTTAATACCAAAATTCCCGACCCATATCGCTGGTTGGAAGACGACCGATCTGCCGAAACAGAGAATTGGGTAAAAGCAGAAAATAAAGTAACTTTCGATTATCTGAAAAAAATACCAAATAGAGAAAGTATTCGTCAGAGGTTAGAGAAAGTATGGAATTACGAAAAAGTATCCTCACCCAAAAAAAGAGGAAAATACACCTATTTTTATAAAAATGATGGTTTGCAAAACCAGTATGTATTATACAGACAAAAAGAAAAAGGAACACCAGAAATTTTTTTAGATCCAAATAAGTTTTCTAAAGACGGTACAACATCATTAGGAGCAGTAAGCTTTACAAAAGATGGTAATTTAGTAGCATATTCCATATCCGAAGCAGGTTCCGATTGGCGAAAAATAATAATAATAGATGCTTTAACTAAAAAAATTAAAGAAGATACGATTATAGATGTGAAATTTAGCGGAATTTCTTGGTACAAAAACGAAGGGTTTTATTATTCAAGTTACGATAAACCAAAAGGAAGTGAGCTTTCTGCAAAAACAGATCAACATAAATTATATTACCACAAATTAGGAACAAAACAAGTCGAAGACAAAGTAATTTTTGGAGAAAAACAAAAACGACGATATGTAGGAGGAGGAGTAACAGAAGATAATAGATATTTAATTATTACGGCATCAAAATCTACTTCAGGAAACGAACTGTATATCCAAGATTTAGAAAGTGAAAATAAAGAAATAATAACCATAGTAGATAACTTTGAAAGCGATAGTTATGTTATCGATAATAGAGGAAGTAAACTATATATAGTAACCAATTTTAAAGCACCCAATAAACGAATAGTAACCGTAGATGCATCCAATGCAAAACCAAAAAAATGGAAAGATGTAATACCAGAAGCAAAAGAAGTAATCTCGCCAACAACAGGATCAGGATATATCTATGCAAATTATATGGTAGATGCGACATCTAAAGTATTACAATACGATTACGAAGGAAAACTAATACGAGAAATAAAACTACCAGGAATAGGTAGTGTAGGAGGTTTTAATGGTAAAACAGAAGATAAAGACTTGTATTATAGTTTTACAAATTATACCACACCAGCAACAATATACAAATACGAACCAAAAACAGGGAAATCTAAATTATATAAAAAACCAAAAGTAGATTTTAATACCGATGAATTTGAGTCTAAACAAATTTTTTATACATCCAAAGATGGTACAAAAATACCAATGATTATTACCTATAAAAAGGGAATAGAGTTAAATGGAAAAAACCCAACAATATTGTATGGGTATGGAGGATTTAATATAAGCCTCACACCAAATTTTAGTATAGCAAATGCAGTGTGGTTAGAAAATGGAGGAGTATATGCAGTAGCAAATTTACGAGGAGGAGGAGAATACGGTAAAGTATGGCACAAAGGAGGAATAAAGCAAAAAAAGCAAAATGTATTTGATGATTTTATAGCAGCAGCCGAATATTTAATAAAAGAGAAATATACAAGTTCCGATTATTTAGCAATTCGAGGAGGTTCAAACGGAGGATTGTTAGTAGGCGCAGTAATGACGCAAAGACCAAAATTAATGAAAGTAGCACTGCCAGCAGTAGGCGTTTTAGATATGTTACGTTACCATACATTTACGGCAGGAGCAGGATGGGCTTACGATTATGGAACCTCAGAAGATAATAAAAAAATGTTTGAATATCTAAAGGCATATTCGCCAGTTCATAATGTAAAAACAGGAGTGGAATATCCAGCAACATTAGTAACAACAGGAGATCACGACGATAGAGTAGTGCCAGCACATTCGTTCAAATTTGCAGCAGAACTACAAGAAAAACAAGCAGGAGATAATCCAGTATTGATTAGAATAGAAACCAATGCAGGACACGGAGCAGGAACACCAACATCCAAAACAATAGAACAATACGCAGATATTTTTGCATTTACATTGTATAATATGAAAGAAAAATAAACCGTTGCGTAACACAGATTACATTAACTTGCTTGTTAAGATAGTATATTTGCAGTCTAGAAAAATATAGACTACTAAAAACGAAATATGAATATTAAAAACCTTTTTCCAATATTAGAATGGTTGCCAAACTACAAAAAAGATTGGTTAAAAGGAGATATTAGCGCAGGTTTAACCGTTGGAATTATGTTAATTCCTCAAGGAATTGCGTATGCAATGATTGCTGGATTACCTCCAATATACGGTTTGTATACAGCAATGATTCCTCAAATAGTATATGCAATATTCGGAACATCACGTCAGTTAGCAGTTGGGCCAGTAGCAATGGATTCATTAATTGTAGCAACAGGAGTTGCCGCATTAGCAGAAATAGGTACAGAACATTTTATTGAGTTTGCTGTGCTTCTAGCATTTATGATGGGTGTTTTACAATTATTGTTTGGAGTATTACGATTAGGGTTTTTAGTTAACTTTTTATCCAAACCCGTAATTAGTGGATTTACTTCAGCAGCATCCTTAATCATCGGTTTAAATCAATTAAAGCATTTAACAGGAATGAATATTGCTAGAAATAATAAACTCCAAAATATTGTGGTAGATGCAGGAAAACATATTGGAGAAATACATTGGGCAACATTAATTATAGGCGTTCTGTCGATAATCACTATAATAATATTTAAAAAATATTTAAAAAATATTCCAGCAGCACTAGTCGTTGTTGTAATTGGTATATTGGCAGTAAAATTATTTCATTTAGAACAGTATGGTGTAAAAATTGTTGGTAAAATTCCAGAAGGATTACCAGATTTTAAAATGCCAGCTTTCGAAAAAGAAATCATGATTAAACTTTTTCCAATAGCATTAACCCTTTCATTTATAGCCTTTTTAGAAGCAATTTCTGTAGCTAAAGCAGTAGAAATTAATCATAACGATTATAAAGTAATTCCAAATCAAGAACTCATAGCATTAGGAATGGGAAATATCATAGGTGCATTTTTTCAAACTTATCCAGCGACTGGAGGTTTTTCTAGAACAGCAGTAAACGAACAAGCAAATGCAAAAACACCATTAGCAGCAATAATTTCAGCCTTCATTGTAGGAATCACACTTTTGTTTTTAACACCTGTTTTTTATTATTTACCAAAGGCAGTTTTAGCAGCAATAATTATGGTAGCTGTATTTGGATTGCTGGATTTTAGAATACCAAAACAACTCATAAAATATTCAAAAAGAGATTTATTAATATTAAATGTTACATTATTAGTTACTGCAACAATTGGAATTAAAGAAGGTATATTAACAGGAATTTTACTATCTTTAGGAGTGTTAATACAAAAAAGTACTAAACCATTTATTGCCATTTTAGGTAAAATACCAAACACACATTTTTATAGAAATAAAGATAGGTTTAGTGATGTAGAAATAGATGATGAGATTTTAATTATTCGCTATGATGCACAATTACATTTTGCAAATACAACCTTTTTTAAAGATAAATTACAAGAATTTTCTTTAGAGAAAGGCGAAAAACTAAAAATGATAATCATTGATGGAGAAAGTATGAATAATTTAGATAGTAGTGCAGTTTTTGCATTAAATGAAATTTTAGATTATTTTAAAACACAAAATATTGAAATCGTATTTTCTGGATTAAAAGGACCAGTTAGAGATACGTTTAAAAAATCAGAATTAATTAAAAAAATAGGTTTTGATCATTGTTTTATGAGTATTCAAGAAGCCGTAGACTGTTACAAACACAGTTGTAAAAATGAAAATTCAGAAAAAAGATACGATAAATACATAGAGCAAACCAGTTAACGAGAATAGAACAAAGAAAAGTAACATCAGTTACAAAGCTAAAGTGTAATTTTTTATATCTTTGAACGACAAATAATTAAAAGTAAATAACTAAATAAAACATAAAATGAAAGTAGAACAAATTTTTACAGGTTGTCTTGCAGAAATGGCTTATTATATTGAGTCAAACGGAGAAGCAGCAATCGTAGATCCATTAAGAGAGACACAACCATATATTGATATGGCTAAAGCAGATAATGCAACTATTAAATATATATTCTTAACGCATTTTCATGCAGATTTTGTTTCAGGTCAATACGATTTAGCACAAAAAACAGGAGCAACAATTGTTTTTGGACCAAATGCAGTTACCGAATATGAAATACATAATGGTAAAGATGGAGAGGTTTTTAAAATAGGAGATGGTACATTAACCTTATTGCATACGCCAGGACATACTATGGAGTCTTCATCGTATCTTGTAACAGATAAAGATGGAAAAACACCTTATGTATTAACAGGAGATTGTTTGTTTATTGGAGATGTAGGTCGTCCAGATTTAGCAACAAAATCAGGTAAAATTACCGAAGCAGATTTAGCAGGTCATTTATTTGATTCTTTACGAAATAAAATTATGACTTTACCAGACGATATTTTAGTATATCCAAATCATGGAGCAGGATCGTCTTGTGGTAAAAATATGAGTTCAGAAACTTTTGATACTCTAGGAAACCAAAAGAAAACAAACTATGCATTACGTGCAGATATGACAAAAGAAGAATTTATTGATGAAGTAACTACAGGTTTAAAACCGCCACCACAATATTTTCCAAATAATGTAAAAATGAATAAAGCAATTAATGCAAATATAGACGATGTGTTAAGTAAAGGTACAATAGCTTTAGATGCAGCAACATTTAAAGAAATGAGCGAACAAAAAGACGTATTAGTAATAGATACACGCTCTAAAGAAGACTATACAGAACACGGTACAGTTCCAGGAGCATGGTTTATAGGTATTGATGGAAGTTTTGCTCCTTGGGTTGGAGCTTTAGTAACCAATATTCAGCAAAAAATTATTTTTATTGCAGATGAAGATAGAATACAAGAAGTAGCTACACGTTTTTCAAGAGTAGGTTACGATAATACAGCAGGATATTTAAAAGGAGGAATGGATGCATGGAAAAAAGAAGGTTTTGACTTTGATAAAATAGGATCAATGTCAGCGCAGGAATTTGTAGATGCACTAGCAGCAGGAAAAATGGAAAAACCAACAGATGTAAGAAAAGATACAGAATATCGTTCCGAACATGTTATTGGAGTAGCAAATTTCCCATTAGATTCAATTCATGCAAATTTTGCTGAAATAGATACCAATAAAGCATATTACTTACATTGTGCAAGTGGATATCGCTCTTTAATAGCAGCTTCTATTTTTATGGCAAATGGCGTAGCAAATGTAACCGATGTTAGAGGAGGTTTTAAAGATTTAAAAGAAACTAACGCACCAATGACAGACTTTGTATGTCCAACAACTTTTTCGTAATTACATTGAGAATACGATATAAATAAAAAAAGCCCTTAAATTGTTAAAATTTAAGGGCTTTTTTATTATAGATAACGATGTAATTCACATCATTTATAATTTGTTTAGTAACCTCTAACCGCTTTCAAAGCATTAATATTACCATAACCAAAGTCGCTATGCTTACTAGAGAAATGAGCAGCATATCTTAAACGAGCATATACTTGCGCTCTTGACCAAGAAGGATATCTTGACCAAACTAAAGCAGCAATACCAGCAGTTGAAGCAGTCGCTACAGATGAACCACCAAAATAAGAAGATTGATTGTTGTAGTAACCTAAAACAGGTTGATGATGATTATTACTTCTTTCCATTACAAAAGTAAAATCAATTTTACTTCCTGTATGGCAAACATCACATTCATTATAATAGCTTCTCTCTTCAACACCAGTTACAGCAACAGTTTCGCTCATTGAAGCAGGGAATATAACACCATACCAATTTGTAAAACTTGTAGAAGTACCACCAGCAGCAAAAATCATTTTTCCTCTAGAATAAGCATACCTTACAGCATCTTTAATTCTACCAATAGACCAAGGATAACCAATAGACATAGAGATAATTTTTACATCCGATCTATTACCTAATTCCGTAAGTGCTCTTGCAACACCTTTACGTTCGTGGTATCCATTTAAAACAACATCACTAGTACCTCTATAAGTTATTAAATTACATTCGTAAGCAACACCAACCATTTGATGGCTATTGTTATTTGGAGCACCAACAGCAGCAGCAGTACTTGTACCATGACCACATTTATCGTGCGAACCATCTGTATTAGTAGCCCACCATTTCCAAGAATCTACATAAGTTCCACGTTTAACAATATATCTACCAGAATAAAAATCATCAAATTTATAACCTAAATTTTGTTGGTATTGTGAAACTCCAGTATCGATTACACCAACACCAACACCTCTTCCTTTACTATAACTCCAAGCTTGGTTAATTTTATGATCGTAAAAATTCCAAGGAAAATGAGCATTAGAACCAGAAACATGGCTATAATCGTATCCACTAATACTGTCTCCAGATTTATCACAACCAGAAGCAGATTTGTCTTGTGCTAATAATTCGCCAGAATAAACATACCCTTCAGGTTCAATATACCTTACATTAGGATTTTCTCTTAACATTTTAATAGTTGATATGCCAGTTACTTTAACATCTATTAAGTTCAATGTATTGTCTTCAAAAACCACAACATCTTTTTTTCCTTTTTCAGATGGCGAAGTTTTAATAGATTGAATAATTTCATCTTTCATAGAAGTTAATCTTTCTGTTTTTTCAGCCCTAAAACTCTCTCCTTCATCTCCATAACCTACAGTTAAAAGATTGTCTCCATAAATGGAAGCACTCCATAATAAATGGTCGCTAGCTTCAGACCAATCAAAAGAACCTTTGTCAAGTATAATTTTGGTAATCTGGTTATTAACTTCATCAAGAGTTAATGCTTTGAGTTGTGATGATTCATTAGAATTAATTTCTTCGATAGAATCGTTTTGAGTACACGATGCGGCAAAAAACAGCACAAATGCACCTAAAATAAATTTCATTTTTTTCATTTTAATGGTTTGTTAAGTTAAACATTTTGTTAAATAATACACGATGTAAGGGGAAGGAAGGCATCGATATATCACAAATATAAAAAATAAATTTGATAAATCACTAAATAATAACTTAAAAATTGAGAGGAAAAATGTATTAAAATAAATAATTGTAACAAATATTACATAAAAAACCTTATTTAAAAGCTACTTTTGTAATATTATTAATTCAAAAAAGAAATGATGAAAATTAAAAATCTAAATATTTTAATAGTGTTATTAGTAGCAATAGTAACAACAACTAGTTGCGCAAAAAATACAGTAAAAACTACAGAAACAAATTCAGTAGCAGAAACTACTGTAAAACCAGTACAAAAGAAGAATCCAATAAAACGAGTAAATGCAACAGAATTTAAGACAGAAACAGAAGGAAAAGAGGTACAATTGGTAGATGTAAGAACACCAAACGAGTTTAATGAAGGACATATTGAAAATGCAGAAAATGTAAATGTATTTGATAAAAATTTTATGGAGCAAATGGCAAAATATAAAAAAGATACTCCTGTATATGTATATTGTCGATCAGGAGGAAGAAGTATGAAAGCTGCAAAGAAATTAAAAGCAGAAGGATATAATGTAGTAAACCTAGATGGCGGATTTATGGGATGGTCTGCTAAAGGTTTTAAAGCAGTAAAATAACATGAAGCATCTATTTCTATTGAGTTTTATTGTAGCATTAATAACAAGTTGTGATTCAGATAAATTTTCCGAAAAAGAAAAACAAGTATATATTGTTAAAGGAAAAGAAATTGGAAAAGCAACCCTAAAAAAATTAGGAAGTAATTTGATGTATCATATAAAAACAGGAGGTACGAAAGAAGCAATACCTTTTTGTAATGTGAAAGCAGATATATTAACAACAGAAATAGCAGATAAATATAAGGTTTCTATAAAAAGAACATCACATAAAATTAGGAGTAAAAAAAACAAACCAAACCAAGAAGAGGAGGCTATTATTAAACACTATTTATCATTGGTAACTAAAGGAGAAAAATTAAAGCCAATAGTTAAAAAAGAAAAGGACAATAAAGTGCATTTTTATGCGCCAATTATAGCAGAAGGTAAATGTTTAATGTGTCATGGAGTAGTTGGAGAGCAAATTACTTCCAAAACAGATAGTATACTAAAAGTATTGTATCCTAATGACAAAGCAACAGGATTTAAAGTAGGAAATTTAAGAGGAGTTTTAGCTGTTACATTTAACGAATAATAGGAGTATACTACAAAATAAAAAATCCTTAAAATATTTATTTTAAGGATTTTTTTATGGAATAAATAAGGATAATAAGAACAACATTATAAACCAGATTTCAACCTAAAATTCGTTTATAGTTAGAATGGATTTTTTTATAAACAAATATAATTTTGTTCTTCAAATTTCAACTAGATGTAATTTCTGTAAATTGAATTTTAGGCAGAACTCAATTATAAGTAACTTAAGTTACTCCAAACGATATAAATACCATGTAAATTTGTATTACATAAAACGAAACATCAGATGGCAAAAATAGTAGTATTAGGAGCAGGAGTTTCAGGACATACTGCAGTATCCTATCTTAAAAAAGAATTATCCAACAAACACGAAATAGTTGTAGTGTCACCAAATAGTAATTACCAATGGATTCCATCAAATATATGGATAGGAGTTGGTCGAATGAAAGCAAAACAAACGGTGTTTCCATTAGCACCTTTATATAAGAAAAAAGGAATTACATACATACAAGCAAAGGGTACAGCTTTTTATCCAGAAGGAGATAATGAAATAAATAAAGGCTATGTTTTAGCAGAATATGTATTAGGAGGTAAAAAAGGTCAAACGATTAAAATAGATTATGATTATTTAATAAATGCTACAGGTCCTAAACTTAATTTTGGAGCTACCGAAGGTTTAATGCCAGGAACAAATAAAACCGTTTCCGTTTGTACCTATGACCATGCACAACATGCTTGGAAAGATCTTGAAGCGTTAATAACGAGAATGAAAAATGGAGAACATGTAAAAATATTAATTGGTACAGGACATGCCAAAGCAACCTGCCAAGGAGCTGCATTTGAATATATATTAAATGTAGAACATGAACTAAACCGATATAAAGTTAGAGATAAAGCAGAAATTACATGGATTTCGAACGAATATGAGTTGGGAGATTTTGGAATGGATGGAATGACACTCAAAGTTGGTGGTAAAAAAATGACAGGGCAAGATTTAGCAGAAATGCTTTTTGAAGATAGAGGAATTAGATGGATTAAAAGAGCAGGTGTATATAAAATAGAAGATGGTGTTGTACATTACGAAACTTTAGAAGGAGAATACAAAACAGAAAAATTTGATTTCGGAATGTTAATTCCTGCATTTTCTGGACATGGATTTAAAGCGTACGATAAAAACGGTGGAGATATTACTGAAAAATTATTTAAAGGGTTTATGATTGTAGATGCAGATTATACAAAAAAACCATACAAAGAGTGGACAGTACAAGATTGGCCGGAAACCTATCAAAACCCTTCGTACAAAAATATTTTTGCACCAGGAATTGCATTTGCACCACCTCATACCATATCTAAACCGAGAACAAGTAAAAATGGAACAGCTATATTTCCAGCACCACCAAGAACAGGAATGCCATCTGGAATATCTGCAAAAGTAGTAGTAGATAACGTAATCGAATTGATAAAAAATGGAGAGAATGCCAAATTACACAAAGGTTCTATGGGTAATATGGGAGCAGCTTGTGTTGCATCTTCTGGATTTGGATTAGGAAAAGGTTCCGCAGTTACCATGACCGTAAATCCAATTGTACCAGATTATCAAAAATATCCAGAAACAGGTAGAAACCTAAACGATACAATTGGCGATATGGGATTGGCCGGACATTGGGTGAAATTAGCATTGCACTATATGTTTATATACAAAGCAAAAATGAAACCATTTTGGTGGTTAATACCAGAATAAATAAAGTAAAAACATTTAATATGGCTCAGAAAATAACAAAAACACAACGATTTATGATGAAAAATTGGATAGTGCAATTTTTTAGATTTCTATACCTTAATACAAAAATACTTTTTGTGGTTGCAAAAGGACATGGCGGAACAAGAAATTAATTATATTTGACCAGTAGTAAACTCAAAAGAAGTTTTACAACAAAAAAAACAGTAACTAAAAATAAAAAAAATGACTACAATAAATATATTAAATTTAAAATGTAATGGATGTGCAAATACTATTAAAAAAGGATTACTTTCTCTTGAAGGTATAAATGAAGTAGAAGTAACTTTAGAAAAATCAGAAATAAAAATAAATGAGGTATCAGAAGAAATTTTTATGGAAGTAAAAGAAAAATTATCTAAAATGGGATATCCAGAAGTTGGAGATGCCAATACAGTGATGCACAAAGCAAAATCATTTGTAAGTTGTGCAACAGGTAAAATGAGTAACGATTAATTAATGCATATAAAATAAAGTTCGACTAAGATTTCTATTTACAGAAAATGAAGAAATGGTGAGATTTGAAGAATAAATTTTAAGGAATAACCTGTTATTTATTAAAAATTATTCAAAAAAATTGCCTTTTATTTGTCCTCCTTAAGTCGTCGTATTTTAAATAATTATAAAAATGGCTTCATTTAAAGAAATAATAAATCAAGAAGTACCCGTATTGGTCGATTTTTCAGCAGTGTGGTGTGGACCATGTAAAGCAATGTTACCAATTCTAAAGGAAATAAAGTCCATGTTAAAAGATAAAATTAAAATCATAAAAATAGATGTAGATAAAAACCCATCAGTATCGGCAGCATACCAAGTAAGAGGAGTGCCAACCTTAATTTTATTTAAAAAAGGAAAGCAAGTCTGGAGACAATCTGGAGTTGTACCAGCATTACAATTAAAAACAATTATTGAAAAAAATTGGAATTAATTAATTAATTTTATATATATTTGTTTAAACAAATGATAAATACAACAAAAAATACAAACTGGTGGTGGATTCGTTTTACTTAAAAAACGTAATCTAAAAATCCATTATAATACTCTATAAAGGCTTGTCGATTACGACAAGCCTTTTTTATGCAATAAACACAATGAAAAAAATTAAAATTAATCTAAAAACAAAAAAAACATTATCCGATTTGGTTACACCAGTAGGTTTATATTTAAAATTACGAGATAAATTTCACAATTCATTCTTGTTAGAAAGTTCCGACTATCATGCAACCGAAAATAATTTTTCATTTATTTGTTTAGAACCATTAGTCTCATTTATAGTAGAAGACAAAACAATAAATATAAAAGGACTTACTTTAGAAAATACCATACAAATAACAAAAAGGAAACAAGTAATTAAAGAATTACAAACCTTGTTAGGTAGTTTTGATATAAAAAATAACAATGCAGTAAATGGACTTTTTGGGTATACAAATTACGATGCAGTAAAATATTTTGAAACATTAGATATAAATATTTCCAAAGATAAAAAATACCATACACCAGAAATGCATTATGCCTTTTTTAGATATATTATACAAATAGATCATTTTAAAAACGAGTTGACAATCTTAGAAAATTTGATAGAAGGAGAAGTATCAAACATAGATAAAATTACAGATTTAGTTAGCAGTAATAGTCGACCACAGTACCAATTTAAGTTGCAAGGAGAGATAGCAACAAATATTTCAGACAATGATTTTAAAGAATTAATTACCAAAGGGAAAGAACATTGTCAGCAAGGAGATGTATTTCAAATAGTCATGTCAAGACAATTTTTACAAAAATTTAATGGAGATGATTTTAATGTGTATCGTGCATTACGATCGGTAAATCCATCACCATATTTATTTTATTTTGATTTTGGGAATTATAAACTATTTGGTTCATCGCCAGAGGCACAATTAAAAGTGAGTAAAGCAAAAGCAATTATAAATCCGATAGCAGGAACATTTAAAAGAACAGGAAATGATATAGAAGATAAGAAATTAGCAGAAGAACTAGCAAAAGATCCAAAAGAAAATGCAGAGCATACCATGCTTGTAGATTTAGCAAGAAATGATTTGAGTAGACATGGAAAAAATGTAACGGTCAAAACCTATAAAGAAACACAATTTTACAGTCATGTAATTCACTTAGTATCTGAAGTAGAAGCAGATTTAGAATCCAACTCCGATTCCCTACAAATTTTTGCAGATACCTTTCCAGCAGGAACATTATCAGGAGCACCAAAATATAGAGCCATGCAATTAATTAACGAATACGAAAACCAACATAGAGGGTTTTATGGAGGAGCAATTGGTGTATTTGGATTTGATGGATCTATAAATCACGCAATAACAATCCGTAGTTTTTTAAGTAAAAACAATACCTTATTCTTTCAAGCAGGAGCAGGAGTAGTAGTAAGTTCTAATGAAGAAAATGAATTGCAAGAAGTCAATAACAAGTTAGGCGCATTAAAAAAAGCATTAAAATTAGCAGAAACAATATAAGTTATGGAAAAAATACTAGTATTAGATAATTACGATTCATTTACCTACAATTTGGTACATTATATAAAAGAAGAATCCGACGCAATTGTAGAAGTATATAGAAACGATGCAATAAGCATAGAAGAAGTAACAAAATACGATACAATAATTTTATCGCCAGGACCAGGATTACCAAAAGATGCAGGAATATTAAAAGAAGTCATTAAAAAATATGCGGCAACAAAAAAAATACTAGGAGTTTGCCTAGGAATGCAAGCCATAGGAGAAGTTTATGGCGGAACATTAAAAAATCTAGAAAAAGTATTTCATGGTGTAGCAACACCAATTCAGGTAATAGAAAAAGAAGACCTATTATACAAAGATTTACCTAGAGAATTTAATGTCGGAAGATACCACAGTTGGGTTGTAGCAATCGAAAATTTTCCAAAAGAACTAAAGATAACATCCAAAGAAAAAAATGGACAAATAATGTCTTTAAAACACAAAGATTACCAACTGTATGGCGTACAATATCATCCAGAATCGATATTAACCGAACACGGAAAAAAAATGATTCGTAATTTTTTAGAAATATAAGATATGAAGAACACACTAAATACATTATTTGAACATCAAGAACTTTCTGAAAAAGAAGCATATAAAATTTTAACAAGAATAGGAAAAGGAGAGTTTAATCCATCGCAAATAGCTGCTTTTTTAACGGTATATTTGATGCGAAATATATCGGTAAACGAATTAAAAGGATTCCGAAATGCACTCTTAGATTTATGCCTAAAAATAGATTTATCCGATTTTAATACCATTGATGTGTGTGGCACAGGAGGCGATGGTAAAGATACGTTTAACATCTCAACATTATCGGCATTTGTAATCGCTGGAGCTGGATATAAAGTAGCAAAACATGGAAATTATGGAGTGTCATCGTCTTGTGGATCATCAAACGTATTAGAGTATTTAGGATACAAATTTACAAATGATGAGACCATTCTTAAAAAACAAATAGATGAAGCAAATTTTTGTATGATGCATGCGCCATTATTTCATCCAGCAATGAAAAATGTAGGACCAATACGTAGAGAGTTAGGAATAAAAACTTTTTTTAATATGTTAGGACCATTGGTAAATCCAAGTTTTCCACAAAATCAATTGGTAGGAGTATTTAATTTAGAAGTAGCACGAATATATAATTACTTGATACAAGATTCTGAAAAAAAATATACCATTTTGCATAGTTTAGACGGTTATGATGAAATTTCCTTAACAGGAAAGTTTAAAGCGTTTTCAAATGAAGGAGAAGCATTATTATCGCCAGAAGATATCGGATTTAAAACACACAAACAATCCGATATATATGGAGGTTCAACAGTGAAGAGCTCAGCAAAAATATTTGTAGAAATATTAAAGAACAACTGTACCGCAGCACAAAAAAATGTAGTACTAGCAAATGCATCCTTTGCAATAAGAAATTTTGAACCAACCAAAACTTTAGCAGAATGTACAGCAATAGCAAAAGAATCAATAGACTCAGGAAATGCATACCAAGTATTACAAAAAATAGTTGAATGAAAAAGAATAAAACAATATAGAGCATGACAATTTTAGATAAAATAATAGCATATAAACGAAAAGAAGTTCTAAAAAATAAAGCAATATTTTCCGTAAAAGAATTGGAGAAAAGTAAGTATTTTAAATCCGAAACAAAATCCTTAAAAGAATTTATATTAAGAACAGATAAAAGCGGAATAATAGCAGAATTTAAACGAAAATCACCATCCAAAGGATTAATTAATGGAACATCAAAAGTAGAAGATGTAATAAAAGGGTATGAGAAAGCAGGCGTTTCAGGATTATCTATATTAACAGATACCCATTTTTTTGGAGGACGAAATGAAGATATTTTAAATGCTAGAAAAATAAATACATGTCCAATATTAAGAAAAGATTTTATCATTTCGGAATATCAAATATTGGAAGCAAAAGCAATAGGAGCAGATGTAATATTATTAATAGCAGCAGTATTAAGCAAAAAAGAAATTAAACAATATACCAATTTAGCACATCAATTAAGATTAGAAGTTTTATTAGAAGTACACACAGAAAAAGAACTAGAAAAATACATTCCAGAAATAAATTTAGTAGGAATAAATAACAGAAATTTAAAAACTTTTGAAGTGGATTTTGAAAACTCCATTAAACTCAGTAAACAATTGCCAAAAGAAACAATAAAAATAGCAGAGAGTGGTATAAGCGATTATAAAAATATTATAGAACTAAAAAAATACGGATTTGAAGGTTTTTTAATAGGCGAAAATTTTATGAAAACAACATCGCCAGAACAAGCGTGTATGGAGTTTATTAGAAAAATAAAAAAACAATGAAATTAAAAGTTTGTGGCATGAGAAACAAAACCAACATAGTTGAACTAATACAAGTTCAACCAGATTTTATTGGATTTATATTTCATGAAGAATCAAGCCGTAATGTACTCGTAAAACCAGAAGTGGAAATACCAAAAACGATAAAAAAAGTAGGCGTATTTGTAGATAAAACGATAGATTTTATATTGCAAAAAACAAAAAATTTTAAATTAGATTATATCCAATTACACGGAAAAGAAGCCCCACAGTTTTGTCGTAAAATTAAAAATAAAAATCTAAAAGTAATAAAGGCATTTAATATAAAAGAAGGTTTTGATTTTGAACGATTAAAAAAATACGAACCTACTTGCGAACTTTTTTTATTTGATGCATTTGGTAAAAAAGCAGGAGGAAATGGAGTTGTATTCGATTGGAAATTATTACAAAATTATAAAGGAAAAATACCTTTTTTACTTAGTGGCGGAATTGACGCAACAATGGCGTCCGAAATAAGAAAAATAAAACATCTAAAATTTATAGGAATAGATATAAATAGCGGATTCGAAATAGAACCAGCACTAAAAAATATAAAAAACATAAAAACATTTTATAATGAATTACAAGGGTAACGAACAAGGATTTTATGGCGAATTTGGAGGAGCATTTATCCCAGAAATGTTATACCATAACACCAATGAATTAAAAGAGAATTATTTACAAATAATTAACTCCAAAGTATTTAAAAAAGAATTTAAAGATTTGTTAAAAGAATACGTTGGAAGACCAACACCTTTGTATTATGCAAAACGCTTATCTAAAAAATACAACACCAATATATTTTTAAAACGAGAAGATCTAAACCATACAGGAGCACATAAAATAAACAATACAATAGGTCAGATTTTAGTAGCGAAACAGATGGGGAAACAGCGAATTATTGCCGAAACTGGCGCAGGACAACATGGAGTAGCAACAGCAACAGTATGTGCATTAATGGGTTTAGAATGCATTGTATATATGGGCGAAGTAGATATAAAACGACAAGCGCCAAATGTGGCACGAATGAAAATGTTAGGAGCAGAAGTAAGACCAGCCATTTCTGGAAGTAAAACGCTAAAAGATGCAACAAATGAGGCGATTAGAGATTGGATTGCAAATCCAGTAGATACCTATTATTTGATTGGTTCTGTTGTAGGACCACATCCATACCCAGATATGGTAGCGCGATTTCAATCGATAATAAGTAAAGAAATGTTAAGTCAATTACAAGAAAAAACAGGGCGAGATTATCCAGATAAAATTATCGCATGTGTTGGAGGAGGAAGCAATGCAGCAGGAGCATTTTACCATTATTTAGACAATACAAAAGTAGAATTAATAGCAGTAGAAGCAGATGGTTTAGGTGTAGCAACAGGTAAAACCGCAGCAACCACACAAGTTGGTAGCGAAGGTATAATTCACGGAAGTAAAACCCTATTGATGCAAAACAGCGAAGGGCAAATAACCGAACCATATTCCATTTCAGCAGGATTAGATTATCCAGGAGTTGGACCATTACATGCACATTTATTTAAAACAGGAAGAGGTAAATTTATTGGAGCAACAGACAAAGAAGCCTTAGATGCAGCGTTTGAATTAACGCTACTAGAAGGTATCATTCCAGCATTAGAGTCGGCACATGCATTAGCAGTACTAAAAAAAATAACGTGTAAACCAGACGAAAATATCGTTGTAAATCTTTCAGGAAGAGGAGATAAAGATATGGAGACTTATATTAACAGGATGGATTAATAAATAGTTAGAATTTCATTTTAAATGAAGTGCTGACTGATAAAATAAAAAAATGAAACGTACAGAAGAATTATTTAGAACAAAAAAAAACATACTAAACATATACGTAACAGCTGGATTTCCAAAATTAAATGATACCGTTCCTATTGTACAAGAGTTGGTAAAAAATGGAGTGAGTATGATTGAAATTGGTATGCCATTTTCAGATCCACTAGCAGATGGGCCAACGATACAACACAGTAGTGAAGTTGCTATTGAAAATGGAATAACACTAGCACTTATTTTTAAACAAATTGAAGAAATTCGAAAAACAGTAACCATTCCAATACTAATGATGGGATATTATAACCAAATTTTACAATATGGAGATAAAGCCTTTTTTGAAAAAGCAAAAGCTGTAGGAGTAGACGGATTTATAATTCCAGATTTACCATTAGCAATTTACCAAGAAAAATACAAACAGATACTTCAACATTTAGATTTGGACTTTATATTTTTAATTACACCACAAACTACCGACGATAGAATACGATTAATAGACAACGAAAGTTCAGGTTTCTTATACATAGTATCGTCTTTTGCTATTACGGGTTCAAAAAGTGATATACAACAAAATCAATTGGATTATTTTGAACATATCAACAAACTAAATCTTAAAAATCCAAAGTTAATAGGATTCGGAATATCCAATAAAAAAACATTTGATACAGCATGTAAACACGCAGAAGGAGCAATTATTGGTAGTGCCTTTATCAAAGCATTGTCAAAAAATAACGATTTAGAAGGAAGTGTAAAAGCGTTTGTACAATCTGTAATCTAATTAGACGAATTACCAAATTTTCTTGGTGCTCTTTTGCGTATTTTATAATTGAATTGGTATAACAAAGGAATTATAGACCGCCATTGCTGACATTCTTTTTTTAATAAGATGAACTATATTTCATTATTGTTTTGTTAAAGTAATATCTGTTGGAACATTAAATACTTCTCCTACACTAGCCATACCATCAACTCTTAATTTCCAAGTAATTTGTAATGGATTTCCTAGAGAGATACTAATAAATTTTAAATCTAAAACCCCTAATAAAAGAGTTTTTGTTGTTGTATTATCCATTAAAGAAAATCTAAAACTATCAATCCAATCACAATACCTACCACCATTAATCATAGGTATAAATCTTTCATTTGTAGTTTCTATAAATCTATCGGAAGTATATAGAATAGTTTCATTTCCACTAACATCTGTCTCTAACATAGTAAAATGTCCTGCTAAGGAAAATGTTCCGTCTCCATCAGGTTCATTAAAAAAGTTTACTCTAAAAGTTTGATTATTATTTTGCCACTCCCAAATACCTAAAAAATCATCTCTTTGTGTTTGTGAAAATAGAGCTATACTTGATATTAAAAATGTTATTATTATTAAATTTTTCATTATTTTATATTTTTAAGTTTATTATAAAGTACAAGGAGTTGTACTTCTTTTAACATCAAAGCCCTTTATACTAAGTTTTGTAAAAGTACTAAAGTTTTCATTGCTTTCAAAAACTGTTATACCAATATCAGCCTCTTTTAAGAATTGCATAAAATATCTAAGCTGTTGTTCATTGTTAGTTGCTCCTTGTGCATTTTCTTGTATTAAAGCAGATTGCTCGTCGTAATAATATTTTTTTAAAATAGGTTTATATACTTCTTTTAATTTTTTGGAAGCTTCTATTCTTTCTTGAATTGTAATGTTAAAATTTCCTGCATCCATATATCTAAAGAATTTCCATAATTTTGTTGGGTTATTTATAGTTAAAGCAAAATACGTGCCATCTGCGGTTGCTAAAAAAGCAGTAAATTCAGAGGTGTTTAAATAACCATCTTTATAGCGTCTTGCAATCCATTGTAAATCGCCAAGTGAAGGCACAGAATATGATTTTATAGTAGCATTTTCATTATGTACGTGAGCCATAGAAATATAATCTGATGATGGTGAGGTAGGTAATGTTTGAACGGTTGAATTATTTGCCACACCTTGATACTCTCCAATAGAATTATCATCAAAAATAGCGACAGAAGTTTCGTATGTTAAAGTGTCTTTGTTTTTTAAATCACGAACTTTATTCATATATAATGAATTATTATTCTCTAATATTTTTTTAATTTTCCTACATTCTTTTCTTCGTCCAGTCCCTTCTCCTTCAAAAGGAGAGGTTCCAATTACAATATCATTACTATCGTTTGAGTTGTCGGTATTTGGAGTGCTACTATTTGATGAACCATCTCCTGTTGTACCTCCTCCGTGACTAGAATCGCCTTGGTCAATGATGTTTAATGCAGGGTGGCAGGTTGTTACGGAACAGTCTCAAAACTTGTGGGATTTTTATATTTAGGCAAATAATTTTTGTAATCTAAACATGAAGAAATCCACTTTTCTGACTCCTCTTAATTGTGTTCTAAACCCTTTTATTTTAGCATTAA